>Ga0256406_1002135_pt1 | contig 29120 bp, 26 predicted proteins | sample RumenRJG_03DNA_FD_185986 | JGI IMG/M metagenome (GOLD analysis project Ga0256406, IMG submission 185986) | Bovine rumen microbial communities from Lethbridge, Alberta, Canada - RJG_03 | ecosystem: Host-associated > Mammals > Digestive system > Stomach > Rumen | place: Canada: Alberta | collected... | reverse complement strand
TTTTTATTTAGCTGCTCAGCCCTGAACAGCTCTCTTCTCTTTTCTGCTGATTGCTTTCTGAATCACAACCATACCGATGACGAGTGCCAGACCGGTGATATCGGTAACGGCACCAGGGATGATCAGCAGCAGGCCGCCGACCGCCGCCATGATGCGGATGACCGGATTCATATGCGCGTAGCAGTAGCCCTCCAGTGCGGAGGTGACGCCGAAGATACCGACCATGGAGGTAATCGCGATCAGAATCAGATTGCCCGGTGTGGTATCGATCAGCAGCATCTGCGGGTTATAGCAGAATACATACGGTACGATAAATACCGCAATCGCCAGCTTTGAGGCGGTGAAGGCCGTCTTCATCGGATTGCTCTTCGCGATCGCCGAACCGGCGTAGGCCGCCAGCGCAACCGGCGGTGTGATGTCGGCAACGATACCGAAGTAGAATACGAAGAAGTGGGCAGCCAGGATCGGAACGCCCATACGGATCAGGATCGGTGCTGTGGTCGCCGCCATAATGCAGTAGTTCGCCGTCGTCGGCACACCCATGCCGAGCACGATGCAGCAGAGCATCGTCAGGACGAGAGCGATGATCAGGTGGGAACCGGCCACGCCGACAATCGCGTTGATCAGGTCGTTTGCCAGACCGGTCATCGTGATCGTACCGGAAATGATACCGGCCACGCCGCAGGCTGCACCGACGGTGATTGTGCTCTTGGCACCTGCCTGCAGGGCATCGACAATCTTGTACGGTGTGATCCTGTTTTCCTTGTCAAAGAGGCTGACCACGATGGAAAGCACGATGGCCAGCGATGCGGCTCTCTGCATGGTCATGTAGTTGCCGGAAACCCATACAACCAGCATGACGAGCGGCAGGAGCAGGTAGCTCTTCTTGATCAGATTGCGGAATTTCGGCAGCTGCTCCACCGGAATACCGTTCAGATTGAGCTTCTTCGCTTCCAGATGGACGGAAATGAAAATGCCCATGAAGTAAAGCACGGCCGGCAGAATCGCCCTGCCGATGATATCGGAGTACGGAACGCCGACGAAATCGGCCATCAGGAAGGCCGCCGCGCCCATGATCGGCGGCATGATCTGACCGCCGGTCGAAGAAGCCGCTTCAACCGCGCCGGCAAATTCCGGCTTGTAGCCTGTCTTCTTCATCATCGGGATGGTTACCGAACCGGTTGTAACCGTGTTGCCGACGGAGGAACCGGAAACCATGCCGCACAGCGCCGAGGAAATAACGGCTACCTTGGCAGGGCCGCCGGCGAAACGGCCGGCAATGCAGTTTGCCAGACTGATGAAGAAATTGGAAATACCCGTTCTCTCCAGAAATGCGCCGAATATGATGAAGACGACGATGTACTTCGAACATACGTTAATCGGCGTCGAGAAAATACCTTCCTTCGTGTAGAACAGGTTCCGCACGAGATACCGGACACGTCCGAAAAACTCCGGATTGGTCAGTCCGTACGCCAGCGCGTACACCAGGAAGAACGCGGCAACGATCAGAATCGGCAGACCGACGCAGCGCCGCGTCACTTCGATCAGCGCCGCGATGCCGATGATGCCGATGATGATCTGGTACCACGCAAACCGCGTGCCCTGGTTGACAATCGCGTTGGCATTAAACGTAAAATACAGGAAAGCGCCTGTGCCGACGATCATGAAAATGATATCGCCGACCGGCATGTAATTGATCTTCTGCGTTCCCTTTTTCGCCGGATAGATCAGAAATCCCATCATGATGATCAGGCCGAGGAAAGACGTCAGGCGGATTTCCTCGAGGAACGTGGCAAACAGCGTCACGTAGATGCACCACAGCGAAAAGGCTGCCAGAATAACGGTGATGATGACTTTCGGTTTGCCTGTCCAGATTCTCGTGTTGGACTCGCGGTCATATTTGCGCATGACCGTCTCGATATCCTCGTGAATCGAGTTGTCATCCTGATCGACAAAGGTATCGTAGTTGTTCAGCTTCTTCTCCTCTGCCTTGTTGATGTCATTTTCCTTCTCGGCAAACTCCTGGTTCAGTTCTTTTCTGTCTTTTTCACTCATCCGTCACGCCCTCCTGTTCCTCCGTATTGACCGTAACGCCGTGATCGGCATAATATGCCGCCGCGCCAGGGTGATAAGGAACGGTCGTTATACCGGCTGCGTTTTCGATAGTAAGCTCCGAACCTTTTGCATTTTCTTTGGTAATCTCGTCGACATGGTCAAATATGGCCGCCGTCAGATCGTAGACCGTGTCATCGTCCTCATTGGCATCGACAACCACGGTTGCCTCCACGGCAATCGTCTGCGTATCCTCGTCCTGGCCCGGATAGGTACCGGCCGGGATCGTATACGCCTCGTAATACGGACACTCGGACAGAATCTTCTCCTGCAGATCGCCGTCGATATTGATCAGATAGACGCCGTTGGTCGTCGCCAGCTCGGTGATCGCGCTGGTCGGCGCACCGGCTACGATAAAGGCCGCGTCGATCTTGCCGTCCTTGAGCGATTCCTTGGAATCCTCGAAGGACTGGTACTGCGGCTTGATATCCGAAAGTTCGATGCCGGCGCCGTTTAAGACATCCAGCGCGTTGAAATAGACACCGGAACCGGCTTCGCCGATCGACACGCTCTTGCCCTTCAGGTCTTCGACGGATTTGATATCCTTATCCATCGTGATCAGCTGGACTGTCTCGGCATACAGCGCACCGAGTATGCGGAAATCGTGCGTCGCGCCGTCATCCTCGAAGGCACGCGTACCGTTCCATGCATAGGTCAGCACGTCCGACTGGCAGAATCCCAGCTGGAAATCGCCGTCCTGAATGCTCTGAATGTTGACCTTGGAACCGCCGGTCGATACGGCCGTGACGCGGACATCTGCATAATTCTTCATATATTGTGCAAGAACGCCGCCGTAGGAATAGTAGGTGCCGGCGGTGCCGCCGGTACCGAACATCATTCTCTTCGAACCGCCGCCGCAGCCCGTCAGGGCAGCTGCTGCCACCACTGTGAGCACAAGCGCCAGGGCTCTTCTCAATCCTCTTCCCCTTCTTCCCTGTAAAGTCTCATGTAAAGCGCGTCCGCCTGCAAAGTGAGCGGACGCAATTAATTATATCATTTCCAGATACGATTATCACCTTCTTTTGCATAATTTTCGCGAAATTATGCAAAAAGTACTTGTCAGTAGGTAAGATTGATCACAACGATCTCGCTGATGGACCCGATGCGCACAGGTGCGCCGTAGTAGCCAGCGCCCGATGTGACGATCGTGTCGATGCCGTGCAGCTTCTTCAGGCCGTAGACATTTTCGTGCGCCATCGCGGAAAAATATTTTCCCGGAAAAATCTGCCCGCCGTGCGTGTGGCCGGCCAGCACGAGGTCGGCGCCGGCTTCCGCCAGCGTGTCAAATTCATCCGGTTCATGCTGCAGGACAATGTCGGGGCGATCCGCCTCTGTCTGCCGCAGAAGCGCGTGCGCACCGAGGCGGGTGCCGTCGCCGCCCGGATGCATCTCATCCTTCCGGCCGGTGATCTGCAGATCGCCGACCGTCACGGTCTCATCCTCCAGCATCGTAAAACCGCTGTTTTGCAGGAACTGCTCCATTTCTTTCGGCCGCTCCGGCTCCTGCACCGCCATCGAGACGCCGCACAGCAGCGGCTCGTCGACATCATGATTGCCATAGACTGCATATTTTCCGTCTCTGGCGGTCATACCGGCCAAAATGGCGGACTGGGTGTCCGGGTCCGGGATGCCGTCGTAGCTGTTGTTGAAAAAATCTCCGGTGCATACAATCAGATCCGGATTCTGCGCGTTGACCATATCCACGGTTTCCTTAAGCTGTTTTTCGCTGCCGTTTACGCCCAGATGCAGATCCGAGAGCAGCACAATTTTTTCCTGCCCGTGCACCTTGCTGCTTTCCGAAAGGTCAATGTCGTATTCCGTCAGGTGCAGCGTATGCGCATTGCATGCGCCGTACAGGTCGGCCAGCCCGCAGAACGAGCAGCTGACAATCAGCAGCACCGCGCACGAGGACGCTTTCGGCTCATACAGATAGCCGGTCCTGTGCTTGCGGATGCGCCGCAGTATAAAGGCGGCCAGCATGAGTCCCGTCATCGGCAGGAAAAAGGCCAGCCACTGATTGCTGACGGCGATCATCCGGCTGCGCGCATAGCCGCTCACAGGCATATAAAGCCCGGCAAACGGCAGCGCGCCCATCACGGCGCAGAAAATTCCGGATAACACGGCCGGCCACACATGCCGGCTCAGCTTGTTCAGCCAGTAGCCGATCTGGGCCGTGCCGAACCATATAAAAAGTGCGTAGAAAATCGCAAATATTCTGCCTGACATTTATAATCTGATTCTTCTTCCATTTACATATTTTCCCCTCAGCTGCCCGTTTTCCAGATAAAAATACTGTTCCAGGCGGTCGCGCAGCGTATGCCTGTGAAAATCCTGCTCGTCCTCTTCAATTACCAGTGCGTCGAACACATAGCCCTCCTCGAAAGAGCCGGCCTTGCCGAAAAAGCTGCCGCCGCCGCATGTGGCCATGTAGAAAGCTTCTTCAAAGCGCAGCGGTTTAAGGCTGCTGTCGACGCAGCGCCAGCGCAGCTTGGACACGCCGACCGCATCGGTCACCGCCCTCATCATCGAAAGGTTCGCCCCGCCTGCGATGTCGGTGCCGAGCCCGACGTGCATGCCGAGGTCCAGATAGCGGCGAACCGGTGCGATGCCGGATGCCACATTGACATTCGACTGCGGGCAGTGCGCGATATAGACGCCTCTCTCCCGCATCAGCCTGACCTCCTCATCGGTGCTGTAGACGCAGTGCGCCATGACTGTCGGGACACCGCCGCCGAACAGGCCGACGCGGCTGTAGGTCTCACCGTAAAAGGCTGCATCCGGGCAGAGCTCGTGCACCCACTCCACCTCGCGCGGATTTTCGGAAAGATGGGACTGGACGCCGATGCCGGTATCCCGCTGCACCTCGCCGAGTCTGCGCATCAGCTCATCCGTACAGCTCGGCGTAAAACGCGGCGTCAGGATCGGCATGGTGCGGCAGTACCCGCGTGATTTCACCTGTGCAAGCCAGCTGCGCACATTTCTCTCCGCTTCCTGCGCGCTCCCTTCGCGCAGAAAGTCCGGGCTGTTCCGATCCATGCTGACCTTGCCGGCCAGGGTGACCAGCCCGCTCCTCTCGAGATGATCCATCAGAATCAGCGTCGCCGGCACATGCATCGTGCCGAAAATGACGGCACGCGTCGTCGCGCTGCGGCGCAGATCACGCACGAAACGCGCATACACCTTTTCGGCGTAGTCCGGATCGGCAAATTTCGCCTCTTCCGGATAGGTGTAGCGGCTCAGCCACTCGATCAGCTCGAGGTCCATGCCGGTGCCGCGGTAGCTGTACTGCGGCGCATGCAGATGCAGGTCAACAAGACCCGGAATAATCATCGCATCGCCCTGGTCGTACACCGGCAGATCGCGAAAGCGCGCAGGCACCTCCGTGAAAACGCCGCCGCTCACGCCTCTGTCGCAGACGAGATATCCGTCCGGCACGGTCTTAAGCTCCGTCTGCGTGCGGCTGTAAATAATATTTCCCTTCAATATAAAGCTGAAAGGCAGGCGCATCTGATACCAGACAGCGCCGCCGTGCACGGAGGAAGAGACGCCTTCATTGATAAAGCCGAACTGCTCATAATAATGGATCTTCTCTTCCTTGCAGGTAAGCACAAGTCCCTTGCGGCCTTCTTCCTGCGCGCTCTCGATCAGAGCCCGGATGGCCATCCCCGCAAGCCCGCGTCCGCGGTACGGCGGCAGCGTATTGACGCCGAAAATCATCTGCCAGGCACCATTTTCGTCGTGCATCTGTGCATTCTCATACATTTCATCGGTGAGGTCCGGCTCGTCGGTCACAAAGCCATCGGCGAAGCTGACCAGTCTGCCGCCGAGAAATACCAGCCGGAAATGATTTCCATAGGAGCGTATGCGCTTTGCAAATTCCTCCCGCGGTGCGGCCTCTGCCGCCGGAAAACATGACTGTTCCACGCCGGCTATCAGATCAAGGTCCTCCGGCCTTGCCTCACGTATTGTAATATCGCTGTCCATATCCGCCACCTGCTTTCCTGATAATAAACATTTCTATGATGTCATTATAGCAGGAAAATCCGCAATTTACGAAGCGGCATCGAGGTAAATATCGAATTTGCCATATGAAAGCAATATGATATATAATATCGTTGTTAAGTCTGTGACGATTAATAATATTTTATGAGGTGATTTTATGAGCAGTATAGAGAAACTGAAGGAAGTCGGTCTTACCGATGAAGAGATCAGCGATATGATCGGCAAAAATCCGGCGATCAAAGATATGGATGATAAGGATATGAGCGAGAAGCTCCGTTTTCTGATGATGCTCGGCTGCAACGACCGGATCATGGAAGGCATCCTGACCGGCAACCCGATGTTCCTGACCCGCAGCATGGATGAGATCAACGCGCTGACGGACCGTCTCCGCCAGATCGGCATCGTCGACCTCTTCTCCGCTTTCGATGCGGACCCGAACCTGCTGAGCAAAGAGGTCATCGAAGTCGATGATTTCCTGTACCGCAAGATGTATGAAGGCAGCAGCGTCGAGGAGATCGCGGACCTGATCCGCGAGGGGCTGATCGACGACCCGAACGTCTGATATGAAATAAGACAGAAAATTCCATTTCCCTGCCGCCGGGGAAATGGATTTTTTTTATCTAATAGTTTTTTACTCTCTCCGTCTCCGCCCCGACCTTGCGCGTAAGGCCGATAGCATCCGTGTAGGCGATGATCATGCGGGCACACTTGCGGCTCGTGCCGAAAAGCGCCCGCACCTGCGAATAGCTGATGACCTCTTCCCGCTCAAAATGCTGCCGCACCGCGGTCTGCACCTCATCGAGATAGTGCTGCATGGTCCAGACATCATCGGTCACCTGTCCCAACGTGCCTTCCTGCACCAGTATGCGCAGGATGTCCCGCACGTTTTCGAGGTCCCGCTCCGGCAGGCCGAGCTCCTTGAGGGTCAGCAGATGAAAACCGGCTTCTTCGTAGGTCTGCATCAGAAACTGACGCGTTTTCTCATAAAATGCGTCCTTCTCCACGGCAAATCCGGCCGGGCTGATCAGGCCGCCCCTTTCCTGGATTCGCTTCTCCTGCACCAGAATCCGCAGGCAGTCATCAAATACATTTGTCTTCACGCTCTTCATGAAACGGCTGCGGATTTCCTCTTTCGGTATGCCGGTGCGATACGGATGCGCCGCGTGGACGGCGGCCCATTCACGCACGATCTGCTCGTAAAAGACAAGCGACTGCCCGCGGTCCCAGAGATAGATTTCCCTTTTCATCCGCAGCACGTGCAGCGTCCCGTCCTCTTCGAGTTCCTCCAGATACGGCATCAGCTGCGCCTGCGGGCAGGCCATGCGCCGCGCAAGCTCCGCCAGCGCCAGCGGCTGAATGCCGCCTGCCGCCACGTGCAGCGCGCAGACATCGGCCATCGATCCCGTTTCTTTCTGCGCAAGTTCGGCAAGCAGCGCCTGATCGAAGCGTCTCCCCTGCCGCGGCTGCGGCTCCAGCACGGTGCCGCCGCCGACCGTAAAGACAGGCGAGTAAAAACGCACGACAAAGCGGTCGCCGCGCCTGACAACGGTTTCTTTCTCCAGCATGAGCCTTGCCAGACCGCTCTCACCCGGCTGCAGCTGCTGATGGTCGAGCAGGACAGCCCGGCATACGAGCCGGTCGGTGCCGACATACAGGTGAAGGCGCTCGCGGCTGCGGATGCTGCGCCCGGCATCTGCCAGAATCTGCAGGCGCACATCGATGCAGCTGGTTGTATACAGACTGCCGGGCGGGGCGACCACGTACCCGCGCCGGATTTCCTTTTTATCGATGTCGGCCAGATTCAGCGCCGTGCGCTGGCCGGCCGCGCACTCGGCGGTATCGCGGCCGTGCACCTGAATGCCGCGGATCCGGCAGGTTCTGCCGAGCGGATACATCTCCAGCACATCGCTCCTGGTAATCGTGCCGGAAAGGAGCGTGCCGGTCACCACGGTTCCAAAGCCCGGCATCGTAAATACGCGGTCGATCGGAAGCCTTGGAATCCCGCCGGCATCGCGCGGCACGGTCTTCGCCGCCTCCGCGGCAATGACCTCCTTCAGCTGTGCAATGCCCTGTCCGGTAACCGAGGAGACACGCACCAGCGGCGCATTTTCCATGATCGTCCCTTTCAGCTCCTCGCGGATCTCCGCCTCCGCCATATCGAGCCATTCGTCATCCACCAGGTCGCATTTGGTCAGCACCAGTATGATATTTTTCACGCCGAGCAGCTCGAGAATATGCATGTGCTCCCGCGTCTGCGGCATGATGCCCTCATCTGCCGCCACCACCATCAGGACAAGGTCCATGCCGACGGCGCCGGCCGCCATGTTGCTGACCAGCTTCTCATGGCCGGGGACATCCACGATGCCGCACCGGCTGCCGTCGCTCAGATCAAACCAGGTAAAGCCCAGGTCGGTCGTGATCCCGCGCTGCTTTTCTTCTTTAAGACGGTCCGTATCGCGCCCCGTCAGCGCCTTGATCAGCGCCGTCTTGCCGTGGTCGATATGGCCGGCCGTCCCTATAATGATATGTTTCATGCGAGCACCTCACCAAGCATCTGCGCCAGCAGTTCGAAATCATCGTCCTCTATGGTTCTGACGTCGAGCCAGACGGCATCCTCCCTGAGCCGGGCGATGACCGGCACGCGCAAGCGGCGCATCTTCTGCTCCAGTTCCTCCGCTTTCAGATTATGCGGATGCAGTACGACGGCGCGGCTCTTAAGCCGTTCCAGCGGAAAGGAACCGCCGCCGATCTGCGACTCGCAGGGGCGGACTTCAATTTCTGCCGCCGGGCAGGTCTTCTTAAGAAGCTGTGCAAGCCTGCCGGCGCGCTGCGCCTCGGCCTCAGCACCGGCCGTGATCATTTTCAGCACCGGAACCGTCCGGAGCGCTCTTTCCGCGGATTGATACTCCCGCAGGACATCTTCGAGCGCGGCGGCTGTGAATTTGCCGATCCGCAGCGCACGCATCAGCGGATTTTCCCGGATTCTGTCGACATACTGCCTGCGGCCGATGATCAGACCGGCCTGCGGGCCGCCGAGCAGCTTGTCCGCACTGAAGCAGACGAGATCGGCTCCCTGCCGGATCAGTGCCTGCACCGTCGGTTCCCCGCGCAGGCCGTACTGCGAAAGGTCGATCAGCGCACCGCTGCCCAGATCCGCGATCAGCGGCAGGCCTGTCCGGTCTGCCAGCGGCCGCAGCTGCTCTACGGAAACGCTCTCGGTGAAGCCGACCACCGCGTAATTGCTGGTGTGCACCTTCAGAATCGCCTTTGTATTTTCATTTACAGCCGCCTCGTAGTCACGCAGATGGGTTTTGTTCGTCGTGCCGACCTCGGCCAGATGCGTGCCGCTCTTCTCGCAGACATCCGGCATGCGGAAGCTCCCGCCGATCTCCACGAGCTCGCCCCGTGAAATGACGGTCTCGCCGCCCCGGGCCAGCGTATCGAGAATCAGCAGCACGGCGGCCGCATTGTTGTTGACCACAACAGCCGCCTCCGCGCCGGTCAGATGCTGCAGCAGCTCTTCAATGCAGCTGCTGCGCCGGCCGCGCCCGCCGCTCTCCAGATCGTATTCCAGATTGCAATAGCCGCCAAGCGTCCGGGCCGCCTTCTCCGCGGTCTGCCTGCCGAGCGGTGCGCGCCCCAGATTGGTGTGCAGTATCGTGCCCGTCCCGTTGATGACGCGCCGCAGATGCGGTGCGAACATGGCTTCAGCACGATCTGCAATGCGCTCTGGCAGCGAGGCGATTGCGCTGCGGACGGCCTCTTCCTCCTCCGTCTCCCGTATAAAAACGCGCAGGCTGTCCGTTTCCTCGCGGACCGCCTGCAATACACCCGTCCGGCCGTACAGCGCACAGGCTGTCCGGACCTTTTGACTTTGCAGGAGCATATCGACCTTCGGTATGCTCCTGTACATTTCTTCTTTATTCATGAATGCTCCCTGCAAAATCATGCATGAAAGCGGATTTTACTGTCTCCCTGTGCGGCGGCATAGCCGACGATCGAGACCTTCGTGTCAAGACCTGCCCTGCGCAGATCCCGCATGATATCTACCGCGCAGGATTCATCCACGCTGAAGAGAAGGCCTCCGGAAGACTGCGGATCGTACATCAGATCGATGTAACGTTCATCGACGCCGCCGTAATCCGTCTCTTTCTCCGAATACTGCCTGTTCCGGTAGGCACCGGCCGGCACGAGCCCCATATCCGCATAGTCCGGTGCGTCCTGTATAAACGCAATGCCGTGCATGTAAAGGTCAATCGTCACGCCGCTTGCGCAGGCCATCTCATAGCAGTGGCCCGCCAGGCCGAAACCGGTCACATCCGTGCAGGCATGCACCGGATATTTCTCCAGAACACGCTTCGCCTTCTGGTTCAGCGATGCCATCACACCAAATGCCTCCTCGGCGGAGGCCCGCGATGCCATCTCCGCTTTCACCGCTGTACTTACAATTCCGCTTCCGAGCTGCTTTGTGAGAATCAGGACATCACCGGGCCGCGCGCCTGTATTGCGCAGAATCCTGTCCGGATGGACAAATCCGGAAACGCTGAGTCCGTAGACCGGCTCATCGCTCTGGATCGAATGCCCGCCGGCCAGCACCGCACCGGCTTCCTGCACCTTGGACGCACCGCCCGCCATGATATCGGAAAGGACGGACGTGTCCAGACAGGACGGAAAACCGACGATATTGAGCGCCGCTTTCGGCTCACCGCCCATCGCATAGATATCGCTGAGCGCATTCGCGGCGGCGATCTGGCCGAACTGATATGGATCGTCCACGATCGGAGTAAAGAAGTCAACGGTCTGGATCATCGCGATCTCATCCGTCACCTTGTAGACGGCGGCGTCGTCATTGGTGTTAAATCCCACAAGCAGATTGTCATCTTTAAATTCCGGCAGCTTGCCCATAACCTGGGCAAGGGTCTCAGGACCTAATTTCGCCGCTCACCCGGATGCTTTGGTCATCTGGGTCAGCCGGATTTTCGTGCGGTCATCCATACCGTAAACCTCCTTTCCTTCAATCAGGCGGCGCAGGCCGCCATTTTTCTATATCCAGAGTGTAGCAAACCGGAAAATATTTGTAAAGAATCACGCCTTGCATCTAAAAAAGCTGCCCTGCGGCAGCTCTTTTAAATGACCTTCCCGGTCAGTTTCATCTGGCGAAGGCGTGTGAGAATCGAACTCACCCGGGATGTACCACACCCCACACTGGTTTTGAGGACCAGGAGGCACACCAGTTGCCTTACCGCCTCCAAATCATCGCGGATGCCTGTCTTAAGCAGGTTTCCGGCTCCTTCATGATAGCATCCGCCGGATTGGCTGTCAAACCGGGGAAATATCTTTTCAGACCATGCATTCGGTGATGTTTTCCGGCTCGAGGCCGGCCTCCTGCATCAGCGCCTGCAGCGTCTCGCGGTCATCCGGCTGCGCACACCAGCACAGCCCGCATCCCGCGGAAATCGACTGCGGCACCGGAATCATGCGCCCCGGCGCGTGACGGCTTTTGCAGAGGTCTTCCATGGCCATCGCCTCCGTCGTCGTGTTAAACGTGATCACCAGATGCAGCGTCTTTCTGCGCATGCCTTACGGCCTCACAATTCTGCCGGCATGGCTGAGAATGTCGGCGATATCGTACATATTGCCGACCGTGCCCACCTTCACCTTGTCGGTCAGGCCGTAGAAATTCAGACAGGTGCCGCAGGTTATGATCTTCGTGCCGGCCGCCTCGAGGTTCTGCAGATCCTCGAGAGAATCCGACCCTTCCGTCGTCAGAAAAGCGCCGCCGTTGTAGCAGAGAATCGTATCCGGCACCGGGTCCACATTGGTCAGTGCGAATATATAGGATTTCATCAGCGCCTTGCCAAGCTTGTCATCGCCGGTACCCATCACGTTGGAAGAAAGCACGACGACGAGCGGGCCGCCGCCGCATCCCGGCGCCGCCTGCTCCTGCTGCTGCGCCTTCTCCGGTGTGACCTCGATCTCAATCTCGTAAGCCTTATCGCCTGTCTGGCGGCTGGATGCGGCAAAACCGTACCGGGCAGCCAGCTTGGATACATTGTTAACAGCGGTTTCGTTGTCCACCTGTACAATCAGCGTACCCGTTTCCGTAAACTCTTCAAATGCCTTTTTCGCGTTGACGACCGGCAGCGGGCAGGCCATGCCCATGCAGTTAATTGTTTTCTTCATGTCATATCGCTCCTTTGTATTCTATTCATGTTTCTTCTTCCCGGGCCAGTGCCCGGACGGCGCGGATGGCCGCATCCGTCTCTTCTTCCGTATTATAATAGGAAAAACTGAAACGGACGGCGCCCTGCTCCTTCGTTCCCAGCGCCTCATGCATCAGCGGCGCGCAGTGCGCCCCCGGGCGCACGGCGATGCCGTATTCCGTAAACAGCGCATCGCTGACCTCGCCGGAATCCCGGCCGCGGATGTTCAGCGCCACGATCGGACAGCGCAGCTTCGCTTCAAAATCGCCGTATACCGTAACGCCCGGTATGCCGCGTACGCCTTCATAAAAACGACGCATCAGGCTCTGCTCTTTCGCCTGAACCTTCCCGATTCCCGTATCCATGATAAACCGCACCGCCGCGCCGAGCCCGGCAATGCCATGACCATTCAGCGTGCCGGCCTCCAGCCGCTCCGGCATCTGCGGCGGCTGCGTCTTCAGATAGGACTGCACGCCGGTGCCGCCCGACAGGAGCGGCCTGATCTCAACGCCCGGCCTGACATACATCCCGCCGGTTCCCTGCGGCCCCATCAGTCCCTTGTGCCCGGTAAAACAGAGCACATCGGCCAGCAGCTGCCCGGCATCTACCGGCACCTCGCCGGCCGTCTGCGACGCATCGACCACGAGCAGCAGCCCGTGCCGGTGCGTAATCTCCCCGATCCGCGCAATATCCAGCATATTGCCGGTCAGATTCGAGGCATGCGTCGCCGCGATCAGCCGCGTCTGCGGCGTAATCGCCCGCTCGAAATCCGCATAATCGACCCGGCCAAGACGGTCCGCCTGCACGATGGTCAGCCCGACGCCCTGCTTCTGAAGCTCATACAGCGGCCGCAGCACCGAGTTATGCTCGAGCTGCGTGGTGATCGCGTGATCGCCCGGTTTTAAAAGGCCCTTTAAGGCAATATTCAGACTTTCCGTCGAATTGCACGTAAAAACAATACGCCGGGGGTCTCCGGCGCCGAAAAATTCCGCCAGAAGCGCTCGCACCTTGTAGATCGTCCGCGCGCCGTCCAAAGACGCGCCGTACGCCCCGCGGCCGGCGTTTCCCAGCTCACTCATCGCTGAGACGACTGCCGCTGCGACCTCTGGCGGTTTATGCAGCGTTGTCGCCGCATTATCCAGATAAATCATAGTCCACCCCTGCTGTTTTCTCCTTTCAGTATAAAGGCCGCCCCGCAGATTGTCCAGCTTTGAACCCCTGCCATATCTTAAAATATTATAATAATTATAAAAACGAGAAACAATATTATTTACAGAATTTTAATTGACTTGCACTATAATTTATAATATAATTCAGGCATAACAGTTAAAGTTCATACAAATGGAGGTGTTCCTATGGTTCAGATTTATGTTTGTGAGAAATGCGGCAATTGTTTTATCGTTGGCTACAAGACAGGATGTACTCCGGTATGCTGCGGACAGCCGATGACACTGGCCGTTCCTAATACCGTTGATGCAGCGCAGGAGAAGCATGTTCCGGTTGTTACCGTTGAGGGCAGCAAGGTTACCGCCAAGGTCGGCAGCGTGGAACATCCGATGACACCTGATCACTATATTGCAAGCATCATGCTTGAGACCGACAGGGCACTGCAGGTTAAGTATATGAGACCGACAGACAAGCCGGAGATGACCTTCATGGTTGCACCTGGCGAGAAACCGGTTGCCGTTTATGAGTACTGCACCAAGCACGGTCTCTGGAAAACCGATCTTTGATTACATACCATCAATCACAATGACTCCTGACATAATCACAGCCCGGTACCGGCTCTTCCGGTACCGGGCTTTATTCATGTCCGGAAATATTTACCTGTATAAGATTACAGCGCCTTGCGGTAGAGCTCGTAGCCGATGCCCCGCAGGTTGGCCGGCAGATCGCGCACGGAAAGGCGGATCTCATCCTTGACCGTCTCGTCCAGCTTTTCGTACGGGACCAGCTCCGGCGTCGTCTTCAGCTCGCCATTAAAAGGTCCGTACTGCCAGCCGGATGAGAGCTTGTCCTTCATCCAGCGCTCATGTTCAATTCTCGCCAGTTCCTCGAGAACCGGTCCGTACAGTTCGACGATCGTATCCCGGCCGCCCTCGAGAACCGGCCGCATCCCGATATCGAGATTGTAATCCTGCAGCCGTACGCCGATATAGCGGAACTGCGAATAATATCCTTCCCGGTAGAATTCGTCCAGCTGCGGCCACTGCGCCATATCCGGCTCCTGCAGCAGGCTTTCGATCTGCTGCTCGCTGCCGCCGCGCCGTCTGGCCGCTTCTATCCGGCGGCTGCACGCATTTTCATGGGCGATCTGTGCATATTTCTCCACCAGATCGCCGGCCATCTGCTCGAACGCCAGGCGCCGCTGGAAATCCTCGACATCCAGATGCAAATCGAGCTGCTCGTCGACCGGCAGACACGACGGCGTAAAACGATGCACCTTCGACAGGCGGCTCATGTCCAGAATGAATTCCAGCGAACGCGCACCATGCCGGTACTCGGAGACGGTCAGCAGCACCGCCAGCAGACTGCGGGACATGTTGATCAGCCCGCCCTTCTCATCGTAAATACTCGGCACCTTGCGGATAATCTGGCTGCGCAGCAGCATCGCCCGCCGGATGATATGGCTGCGGTCCGTCACGGACATCGGATTCGGCCCCTTGACATTGAGAATGCCCTTGAGGCGGCTCACGAAATCCGTGCCCTTGACCTTGCGGAACTGCGCCTCCTCTTCCTCACTCGAAGGCAGGAAGTCATTGAAGCAGGAAGCTGTCGCCCCGGCGAAAACGAAAACGGCGCCGTGGATCGGGCAGACACGCCCGTTCATCATATATTCCCCGTCCTGCATCGGTGCCAGAAAATACTTCAGCCAGCCGCGCGGCACACCGTTCAGTTCGGAATCAAATTCATCGAAGAAAATCAGAGGAATCTTGCCGCCTTCATATTGAAACGCCTCGCGGAATGATTCAAAAAGATCCTGCGGCGACGCGTACTGCGAAAGATTCAGAGAAATGATATTGAACCGGCCGCAGCTCATCGCCAGCTGCCGGAGCCCGAAGGATTTGCCGGAGCCCGGCGCACCGAAAACCGCAATGGAAAGCGGCCGCGGGAAATCGTCGTCCTCGACGTGATCAAACTGGAAAATATAATCATCCAGCAGCGATTTGATGGCGGAATAGTTCTCCACCTCGTCCTTGTCGACGGTCGTCAGCGCTCCGTAATGGCAGAACGGCACGTGGGCAAACAGCTCCTGCGGCCCTGCATAGACAATCCGTTCCGCCACGGACAGATAGCCCTGATTCTGGTGCTGACAGTATTCGTCTAAAATATTAAAAGGAGACGTCCCGGAGATCAGCGCCTTCTGGCTGCGCCGCGGCACCGCGATCCGGCACACCTCGCCCTTCTTCTCCTTGCGCAGCAGGTCCCGGTAGACGGCCTGCATATCGCAGTCCTCCTCGAGCGTATGCTGCTCCGGACAGCCCGGCATAAACAGCAGCGACCACTGCCCGCTCTTCTCCACCAGCGCACCCTGCGCGTCCAGCAGAATTACCATATCCTTCCGGTCACGCAGCGGCCGCAGCACATCATTGACAACAAGCTGCTTCAGGAACTCATCCACCGTCCGCTCATAGGAAACGCCGCGTGAAATCGGAAAGTCAAGCTGACGCAGATGCAGCATCTGCATCATCGGCACCGCGTCGTCTTCAAAAAATCCGGCAAGTGCCATACCTGGTTTATATTGTCTGTATTTCACAAGATCACTTCCTTGTCTTAGCTGAATATCCCCTCTCTTAATTTGCCGACTATGATACCGCGCCAACTTCGTTTTGTCAAATTATAGTAAAATTTCACAGATATTTGTGCATATTCCACAATTTTTTCTGCATTATGGAGCTGTACAAAATGACGGAAAGTGGTAAAATCTATTTTTGTCAAAAACATTGAATTTTGTATACAGAAAGAGGAGTGATTTGTTATGAAGAAAATGATTCCGGCAGCATTATGCATGGTATCGCTTGCGGCCGCCTCACTCACAGGCTGCAGTCTCAATTCCGAAACGGCGCAGAATCTCGCCGACGAGGTGACAGCCAATACCAGTGCGGTGCACAGCGCATCCGTCAATATCGACATGAATATGGACCTCGACTACGAAAGTGCCGGCATTTCCATTCCATTATCCTATAACGCACAGATGAGCGGCAATATTTCCAGAGACCCGTCCGCCGCGCATCTGACCGGCACCATCACCGCATCTTCCGACATCGGCAGCAGCAAAAATGAAGAGGAGATCTACTCGCTGACCGACAGCGGCACCAAAACCATCTACACCGGTTCCGATGGAAACTGGTATCAGACCGTACAGGAGATTTCAGGCAGCAAACAGGATCTGATTTCCGACAGCGGCCTCTGCCAGCTGATCGCCGATGCCGACCTGCACGGCGTCCTCGAAGAGGACAGCCGGACCGTCGACGGCCGCGAATGCTATGTCATCGACACTGCAATCAGCGGCGATACGCTCAGAGATGTCATGGAAGAATACCTGACGCGGCAGGATCTCTATCTGGATGACGTCGACTGGTCCGATGTCAGTGCAGACGCGGCGATCTGCATCTACAAGGATACGAAGCTGCCGGCCCGCATAAGCCTGGATTCGGATTTTTCGAACCCGTTCAGCATCGGCAGCAGCGACAGCACCGCCGTTGCCCACCTCAAAGCCTTTAACATCGAGTACACCTTCAGCGATTACGGCACGGCCGAAACGGTCAGCATACCGCAGAATATCATTGACACCGCCGGCAGTGCAGGCGCACAGGTCAACATACTTGAACGGGAACTGGAAGCAGAGACGCAGTAACAGACTGCCTGCCGCTTCTTTCTGCCGCAGCCTCGTGGCTGCGGCTTTTTTGTTTTCCGGGTGTCCCGCACTTTCATACTATGGTAAAATGGTGTTAAATGATCATTATTTGGGAGGAAACAGTTATGAAGAAGAAATCAGCCGCATTCCTCTGCCTTGCGGCCGCTGCCGCCCTGACTTTTGCGGGCTGCGATTCCGGTTCATCCGGCACGCAGACGCAGCAGACACAGGAGACGGAGATGACGGCGCAGAGCCTGGCGGCAGAGATTGCCGATCACTGCGCGGATGCCGGTTCGGCATCGCTCACGCAGAAGCTCAGCATGGATGTAAATATTGCCTACGGCGGAACGGATTATCCGATCAGCATGAGTTATGATTTTTCAGGTGAGACGACGAATGATCCGCTTGCCCTGCACATGACGGGTAAGGTGTCGACCACGACTGCGGGCGAGACCACGGATATGGACAATGAGGTTTACAACCTGGTTGACGGTAATACGGAAACCATCTATTCCAATCAGAACGGCGCCTGGTATAAGACGGCCGTCGATATCAGCGATCAGAATATCACAGACTTTTTAAACACCCGTCTTTACCGCTCCATCGCCGACGGCGAGGTGGATGCCGATCTCACGGATGAGACCGAACAGGTCAATGATCAGGACTGCTATGTGATTACCTCTGATCTCACCGGCGATGTACTGCAGGATATTCTCGCCGATGTCATGTCCGAAAACAGCATGGATACCTCCTCAATTGACTGGGCGCATATCAAGGCACCGATCCGGATTCTTGTCTACAAAGATTCCCTGCTGCCGGCGAATTTCACGCTCGATGCCAGAGAGCTCGGCACCGCGGTATTTGCCAGTCTCTTCGATCAGGTTTTCGGCAGCGGCAATTACGAGACGACCGTGAACAGCTTTACCGTCGAATACGGTTTCAGCGATTTCGGCAATGTCGACCCGATCAGCGTTCCGGATGATGTCATCGAAGGCGCTGTCGATCTGGACAGTACGGAAGAGACGCAGATGCAGTAGAACCCGGATCGGCCGGTGTGCTATAATACAGAAATAAAAATAACAGCAAAGGATAAGAGGCTCAGATTATGAAACTCAGTAAACTTTTTGAACGTTCAGATTATAAAATTCTGCAAGGCAGCCTGGACCGTGAAATCACCGGCATCAGCCTGAACACGAAGCAGGTGGCAGACGGCAATCTGTTTATCTGCATCAAAGGCGCGCGGTTTGACTCTCACAGCTGCCTGCAGGAAATTGCCGATCAGGGAGCAGCCGCCATCGTGGTGGAACGGCCGCTTGCACAGTGCGGCCCGCTCGATGCTGATGTGACCGTGATCCAGACCGCTTCCACGCGTATCGCGGAAGCACAGATCGAGGCAGCATGGTACGGCCATCCGGCCGATCAGCTGACCACCATCGGCATCACCGGTTCCAAAGGCAAGACGACAACCACCCATATGCTGGCTGGCATTCTTCGCTGTGCCGGCCGCAAAGTCGGTGTCATCGGCACAAACGGAGCGGAAATCGGCGATGAAATCCACGAACTGGCCAACACCACGCCGTCAGCGGATGAGGTGCAGATGTATCTGCGGGAGATGGTTGACAAGGGCATGGATACCGCGGTGATCGAGTGCTCTTCTCAGGGACTCAAGCAGTACCGTGTCGGCGGTTTTCAGTTTGACTGCGGCATCTTCATGAATATTTCCGAAGGCGATCATATCGGCCCGAACGAACATCCGGATTTTGCCGACTATCTCAGATGCAAGGGACTGCTGATCAAAAACAGCAAGCAGGGATTTGTCAACCAGGATGACCCGAGAACAGCCGAGATGCTGCAGGACATTGACACGCCGGTCATCAATTTCGGCCGCACGCCGAAGGCAGATTATTATATCAAAGATACGCGGAAAACATTTCAAAACGGCATGCCGGGCCATACCTTCACTGTCGGCGGCCGGCTGGAGGATACATTCTATGTCAATCTGCCCGGCGAATTCAATGTGGATAACGCGCTCGCTGCCATTGCCGCAGCAGATTACCTGAAGGTGCCGGTACAGGCCATGAAGGACGGGCTCGCGCATCTGTCCATCAAAGGACGTTTCGACCTCGTCTATAAAAGCGACGATCTGACCGTCTGCGTCGATTTCGCGCACAACGGTCTGAGCACCCGCAACCACCTGGAGGCCGTGCGGGAATACCATCCTAAACGGATCGTCTGCGTGTTCGGTGCCGACGGCAACCGTTCCAAAGACCGCCGTTATGAGATGGGAGAAGCAAGCGGACGTCTGGCGGATTTTTCCATCATCACGGCAGGACACAACCGCTGGGAAACCTTCGACGCCATTGCAGATGATATCCTCGTCGGCATGCATAAGACCGACGGCAGGTACATCGTCATTCCGGACCGCAAAAAGGCCATCCGCTATGCCATCGAGCACAGACAGCCGGGCGATTTCATCACAATCCTCGGTCTCGGCCATGAATCCTATCAGGAGGAAAACGGCGTCAAGTACCCGTACAGCGATATCGAGACGGTCAAAGAACTCACCCGGGAGCTGATTCCGGAGAAAAAAGACTGAAATCAAAAAAATGCTTTCACATTCTTCCTTGCGGAAGATATGTGAAAGCATTTTCTTTGCCTGTTTATCAGAGTACAAGTGACGGTGCGCTGTAAACGCGGCCGAGAAGCTCCTGATTCAGTGCATACAGACCCTTGGCATCGAAGCCGAACAGTTCGTACTTCTTGATAAGATCTTCTGCATTCTTCTCTTCTTCGCCCTGCTCCTTGACGAACCAGTCGAGGAACTGCATGGTTCTGAAATCGTTTGCTTCATTGGCTGCCTTGTAGATGCCGTTGATCAGCGATGTGACGTACTGCTCATGCTTGAGTGCGGCGTTCAGCGGATCGATCGCTTCCTTCAGCTCAACATCCGGCTTTGCAATCGCCTCAAATGTCACCTTCTCGCCGTTATTGTGCAGATAGGTACGCATCAGCATCGCGTGATCACGCTCTTCCTGCGCCTGCACATCATACCAGTTGGCAAAACCATCGAGACCTACTTCATTATAATAATTGGAAAAATCGAGATAAAGATATGCGGAGTAGAATTCCGCATTGACCTGCTCGTTGAGCAGTCTGGCAACTTCAGCATTCAGCATAATATAACCCTCCTTATCATGCATTGCTTCAATAATATCAATTCCTATTTTACACCATATTTATAAAATAATGCGGTCCGTATTATTAAGATTTCATAATTTTTCTTATTTTGCCTGCGGAATATCGCCGTGCCTGAGACGATACGAAAATGAAGACGGATGGTTCCGGCCGACAAAGGTATAAAACAGGACGGAAATGACATTGAACACCGCCATGATCGTATACATATGGCCGTAGCCGACCGCATCGATCAGCACGCCGGCGACCGCGCCGCCGAGGCCGATGCCGATATCGTACGCGCACAGGAAAGTGGAATTGGCCGCGCCGCGCCGCTCCGGAGGCGCGATCGCCACCGCCATGGACTGCAGCGCAGGCTCGAGGCCGCCGAAGCCGAAGCCGGCCAGCACCGCCGCGAGGAAGAAGGTCGCCTTGCCCGGAACCAGTCCCAGCAGCAGCACCGCCGCCATCATCGCGAAATTGCAGGAATAGACGAAGATGCCTTCGCCGTGCCTGTCGGTCACGCGCCCGGCTGTCAGCCTGGTCAGCAGCAGAAATACCGCCATCACGGTGAAGAACAGGCCGCCGGAAGGGAGATTGGCATTCGCCGCATATTTGGCGACGAAATTTTCCAGTGCGCCGTAGGTAAACAGGAAACTAAGTGCCGTGACGGATGCCGGCAGGGCGTCCCTGTCAATCATCCCCTTCAGTGAAAATTTCCGTTCCACGCGCTGCGGCTTCGGCACGTGCATACACAGCAGCAGCACGATGCTGACGGCCGCGCAGAGGAAGGCTGCGATGAACAGCGCGCCGTAGCCGACCTTGTTCATCAGTGCCAGGCCGAATGCCGGAGCCACCGCTGTCGCCATGGCAGTTGCCAGGCCAAAATACCCCATGCCCTCGGCAAAGCGCTCTTTCGGAATGATATCCGTCGCCACGGTCGCCGTCGAGGTGTTGGACAGCGCCAGCGCCGCACCGTGCAGCATACGGCAGATAAAAGCGAGGTACAAAACGGCCAGGAACAGATAACCGAGCGGCATCAGCGCCATCAGCACCAGACCCGCCAGCAGTACGCCGCGCCGCCGTCCGGTATCCAGCAGCCAGCCGATCACCGGCCGCAGCAGGATGGCGATAATCGAAAAGCCGGCCGTCGCCAGCCCGGCGACCGTATTCGAGCCGCCAAGGTATTCAATGTAAAATGGAAATGTGGACAGAATCATCAGATGATTCATGAAAACGAGAAAATTGATGAAGATAATCAGGACAAAATCCCGATTCCAGAGCCTGACCTTTTCCGGCCGCTCTGCCGTCTTCTGCACTGAATCAGACATATGAAAAAATCCTCCTGTACAAAAAAAAATAAGCTGATGGGTAAATCCGCAATCGGACTTACGCATCAGCTGCTCACTGCTTTCTGTACTATAGCACATTTTGCTTTTTAATGTAAGAATTTTTTCAGATGCCGCTCAGATAAGACCAGGTATAGGTACTGCCATCCGCAATCGGCGCAAATCCGTTCAGATAAGCCGACGGGTCATCGGCCGTCTCACTGCTGCTGCGAACGTGCGTCGATGGGCCGAAGAACGTGATTCCGCGCCCGTCTTCCATGGTCCAGGTGTAGGTGTCACCCGGCTCAAAATCCGTCATCTCACCTGTTGTCAGATTAAAATAGGCGTGACGCACATTGTTCCAGAAAGACGCGTCACTCTGTGCGCTCTGAAAAACGTCCAGATAGGATGAATCGTTTAAACTGCCGATCTCGCAGTCATCCCAGGTCGTATCGATCTCATACCACTGCCCGTCTTCGAGCTGCACCAGATTCCAGGAATGCGGTTCCATCTCCGCCGAGCCATCGCTGCCTGCCGAACCGGCCTGTCCGCTCACCTGCGCGACCGTCAGCCCCGCCCGCTGACAGAGGTACTGATACGCCTGCGAATATCCCTCGCAGACCGCTGTGCAGGCCTGCCCGCGGCTGTTCTCCACGAGAGCGCCGTACGCCGTGTATCCGTAATCATCCGGTGCGTTTTCCGCATCGGCATCCATCGTCTCGTACAGATCGGTATCGTAGGTCACCATATCGATCAGCTTATCGTGAATCTGCAGCGCGATCTGCGAATCCGGCTGCGAAAGATCGATCTCGGAAAGAAAAGCATCCGCCGCATTCTCAAAGGCCTCCGCCTCCGGCTCGTACTGCGCATACGATTCGGAAAGCTGCATGCCGACCTCATAGGCTTCCTGCGCTCCATCGTAATCCTGATAGGTGTAAGTGATGGATCCCTGACCGGCAAACCAGAAAAATTCCGGATGATCATTGTAAAGCGCATAGATCGCCAGCCGCCGCTCCGTCTCAAAATCCTCTGAGGACGGGTCCACAGACAGGGAGACCGTGATCACCTGGCTGTCATCCGAAGGCGTCTGCAGCAATGTCAGTGCCGCATCGTAGATCGCCTGCTCTTCCTCGGTGATCACCGTATAGTAATAGTCATAATACGGGTGCAGATCAGCACTGTCCGCCGCCGTCCGGCTGCCCTCCTGCTGCTCCGCCTCCCCCTGCTGCGCTGCCTGCTCCTGCGCGGCGTCCTCCTGAGATGCGGTATGCGGCAGATCCAGACAGCCGCCAAGCGGCAGACACGCCGCCAGCAGCAGAATATTAATCAGATATTTTTGTTTTTTCATCTCTTTTCTCCCAGTGAAAGTTGACGATAAAGATGCCCAGGCTGACCAGTGCAAGCGCCGCTACGCTCGATGCCCTGAACGCCTCGCCGCTCTCGTTCAGAAACAGCGCAGACAGCAGCACACCCATGATCGGGTTGACAAAACCGAGCGTCGATACCGTGCTTACCGGATTGTATTTCAGTAAAATGCCCCAGAGCGTATACGCACCGGCGGAAATAAAGCCCATGTAAAGAATCAGCGGCAGACAGGCCGCCGATGACCAGACGAGACGGCCGCCGAAGGCCAGTCCGATCGCCGTCATCACAAGGCCGCCGAAAAAGAACTGCCACCCGCTGAGGGTCACGGGGTCTTCCCGTGCCGAAAAAAGTTTGATCAGGCACCCGGCCAGCGCGCTGACAAAAGCCGCCAGCAGCATGGCGCCCTCTCCCTGCAGCGTGAAACCGCCGGCCAGCGCCGACAGGGACCCGCCGCTCACGATCAGAACGACACCGGAAAAACCGATAATTGCCCCGATGACCTTCTGCGCATTCAGCTTCTCAAAATGGAAAACGGCGACCGCCAGAAAAATGGCGAAAAACGTATTGGCCGCGTTGAGAATAGATCCCCGCACGCCGGAGATATGCGCGAGCGCCATATAGAAAAATATATACTGCAGCACCGTCTGCGTCGCCGCCAGCGCCGCGATGCAGCCGGCTGAAGATTTCTTCGGTTTCAGAAAACGGTGCGCCAGCAGCGAACCGGCGATAATCACCATCACGCCGGCAATCGTGAACCGGATGCCGGCAAAAAGGATCCGGGAAGCCGTGTCATCCGCCGCCACTTCAAACAGCTTATAGCCGATTTTGATGGCCGGTGAGGCACTGCCCCACAGCGTGCAGCAGAAAACCGCCGTCAGTATCACGACCGGCAGCCGGGTCCAGACATTTCTCTTCTGTTCCATATTTTAGTCATTCCTTTTAAGACTGCATTTAAGTCATGTCACATTTTTCTCCCAGACACGGTTCACACCGATATGCAGACTGTCGGCATATTCCTCCAGTGCGCGCATGTCCGCAGGGTCCATCTTCAGCTGCACGGCCTGCGCCGCATCCTCTGCCTGCCCTGCCGCGGTGACGCCGACAATGGGCACCGCGCCTTTGGCCGCCGCCCAGGCAATGGGAATCTGCGCAGGCGGCACATCGTAATGCCCCGCAATCTCCGCGATCTTCTCATTCAGCTTTGCATAGCGCGCCATCACCGGATTGCAGTTGCGTCCGCGGCCGGACCCCGCCGGCATCGGATGGGCTTCATCAAACCGGCCGGTCAGCGCGCCCTGCTCGAGCACCATGTAGGCGTAAAAGGTGATGTCATGCGCCCTGCAGTATTCCAGAATGCCGCGTCTTTCCGATGCGCGGCTCAGCAGACTGTAATGATTCTGCACGGCAGCCAGGCGCAGGCCGTGCTCCCTTAGAATCCGGTCCGCCTCGATAATCTGCGCCAGATTGTGATTGGAGACACCGATCATCGGCGCATCCGGCCTTCCGGCAAAATACTGTGCCGCCGCCCTGGTCCAGCGCGGCGCCTCCAGCGCATTGTGCACCCAGTACAGATCGAAACGGTCAAGCCCCATGATCTCCAGCTGATGCCTGTACGTATCGCCGAAAGGAGATGCCGACTGCCGGCAGGCATGCTGCGGCGTGAATTTATCTGCTATAAAAAAGGCATCGCGCGGATATCCTTTCAAAAACCCGGCCAGCGTGCGCTCGGCGGTGCCCATGCCGTAGACATAGGCGGTATCCCAGCAGCGCAGCCCGAGCTGCATGGCCGTCTCAAAGACCGGCCGGAGCTCTTCCGGCGTATGCGCCGCACCGAAGGTGCCGTCATTGCCCCAGGCCCAGGTGCCGCACGCAGCCTTCACATTCATGCCTCTTCTCCGCCGAAATGGCGCTCAACAATCTTCACGGCATTTAAAATGCAGTTGTCGCACGAACACAGCACCTTGCCGGTCGTTACGCCCTTGATGTCCCCGCAGATCGTGGCCCCGCACATCTGCTCGAATTCATCGACAATCGTCCTGGCGATGCCGCCCGTCGGCATGCCCTGCGGGCTCATCATAGAAGCGGCCGCCACGGCGCCGACCAAAGCACCGCATGTTCCCTTCATGCCGCCCATGCCGAGGCCGAAAGCCGATCCGAGCTGCCGGAGCTGCTCCGGCGTCATGCCCATGCGGTCCGCATAGGTCAGAAGCACCGTCTGGCAGCAGTTATTGCCGGGTCTGCACTGTTTTGCTTTTTCTTCTCTTGTCATTTATGAATCCTCCTGAAATCCGATGGTATATGACAGATTATATCATATCCCTGTTATTGTAGCTTGATTGTTCTCCGATCTGAAAATATACTGGGAACATAATCACGAAGGAGGCCTGCGCATGGACATCGATAATCTGAAAAGGAAAGCGAAATACCGCTTTTCCCATGGTCTTTTTCACAAACGCACCTTCGTCATTCTGTTTGTCCTGAGCGCTGCCGCCGACATTTACACCGTATTCCGGCTCGCGTCAGCTTTGCGCATGCCGTGGCCTGCGGCCGTTCTCTGCGGCGCAGCAGCCTGTCTGCTGCTCTATGCCGAGATGATCTCGCGCTACCGCCAGCAAACCACGCGAATTTACCGGCTTACTATCTGGGCAGCCGGCCTGTACACGGCTTTTCTCATCCATTTTCTGATTATTCTTGCCGCAGCCGATCTGGCATTTCTGATCCCGAGGGCACTCGGATACCGCCAGGTGCACCGCTATTTTACCGGGGCGGCGGCTGCCGCGGCGCTGCTTTTCACGCTTGCCGCCTGCCATCATGCCTATGACGTCAAAATCGTGCGCGAAAAGCTGCCGGAAATAAAAAAATGCGGAAAACTCCGCATCGCACTGCTGTCCGACCTGCACATCGGTGCCGTCATCGGACCGCACTATCTTCGGAAAATCGTCCGCATGACTAACGAACTGCATCCCGATCTTATCGTCATCACCGGCGACCTGTTCAACCACGCAAAAGTACACGAATGCGCCGACCCGGCAGCGGCAGCGCAGGCACTGTCCGGCCTTGAAAGCGCCTTCGGCACGTACTGCGTGCGCGGCAACCACGACCCGCAGCTGAGCGACCCGGATTTCCAGGTCTTCCTGCAGCAATCAGCTATCACGCCGCTCGATAACCGTGTACAGACGGTCGGCCCCGTCACGCTGATCGGCCGCACCGGCACAAGGACCCAGCCCGGCCGCACGCCGCTCGCCGAGCTGATGAAAGCTGCCCCGCCGCAGCAGATGACGATCGTCCTCGATCACGATCCATCCGGCGTCCGGGAAGCACAATCATGCGGCGCCGATCTGGTATTATCCGGGCACACCCACAACGGCCAGTTCTTCCCATGCAATCTGTTTGCGAAGATCGCCTATCCCGGCTGCCTCACACACGGCCATACGGACCTGTCCGGCACGCACCTGATCGTCTCCGGCGGCACCGGCTTTTTCCAGGTACCGGTCCGGACCTTCTCCGACAGCGAGATCGTCTGCATCGACATCACGGATCGCTGATCAGAAAATGTCCGTGCCCTCTGCGACGACGGCATACTGCTCCTCTACCATCTTCGTGAGTTCCTGCGCGTTTTCCTGCTTGCCGTTTTCAATCCATACCTGGAATACGCCCACGAAAATACCGGTGCAGATGGCGAGAAAATACTTGTAATCCCGCATCCTGTCGCGGCCCGGCGCCTGTTTTCCGTTGTATTTCTTATTCAGATAATCCAGCACGATCGAGCCGTTATTGTAAAACGAATTGTAGATGATATCGCTTCTCCCGCCGCTCAGCAGCACTTCGATCATATGGCTCCGTTCAATCCAGAACCGGAAAACATAGCAGACCAGGCTCTCATGTTTATCATTGTCGCAGGCCTGCCGGCAGTAGTCTGTCAGCACCTGATTGAAAAGCTGGTTGCATTTCCAGTACAGGATGTCGATCATCGAATCAAAATTGCGGTAAAATGTCGCACGGCTCACCGAGGACTCTTTCGTGACATCCGATATTGAAATCTTGTCAAAATTCTTTTTCTCCATACACCTGAGCAGGCCCTGAAACATCTGCTCCGAAGAGCGCTGGGCCCGCAGGTCGGATTTGATATGATACATTTTCCCTCCGTATCCGCTATTGCTCAAGTCCAAGCCGGCTGTTGATCTTGTCCACCGCCGGTTTATAATCATCGATGCCTTCCAGCGCATCCTCCATCAGCTCTTTCTGGCAATCGGCATAATCGTCCAGTCCGGCCTGTTTATACGCCTTGTAAAGAAATGCCGCATTGGTGTACTGGGCGATCTTTCCGCATTCTCCGGCCTGTTCCTCAAAATCCGGCTGATCTGCATGGAAATTGAAATAAGATGAAACCAGCGAACCGAAGTCTTCATATTCAATAGTGTAGCTCATATTCTCGTCGCTGAAAAACGTCGACCTGGTATAATGCAAATCGTTGATCAGTTTAAATGCCGTCATGGCAAGGGCGATCACCATAATCACAATCAGCACATTCATAATCCGCACAGCCGGTCTCTTCGCCGCAGCGCTGCTTTTCCCGCCGCCGGACCTATTCTTCTGTTTCATCCGCATACTGCTGTGCTCCTTTCTCCAGCAGGGTAAGGATCTGTCCCTGCGTCATGGATTCCATATTTTCCAGTTCATCATCCGTCATGCCGAAATATGTCACGAAAACCGCTTTGATCTGCGACTCCCCGATCTCTCTCACCTTCGCCGTGATCTCATCATTGTCTTCATAGTCATATTCCGATTCGGTATACTGATAAAAATACTGCAGGTCCTGTGCAATCATGCTGACCTGGCTTGCGGTATCATCGTCGTTCCTCGAAAAAATAATCTGCTCGCAGCAGCTCATGATATCGCTGTACTCCTGCGATGCCCGGATCGCCGCTCTGTAGCTCGTAAAATCAGAAAGATCCGACATATTTATCTCGTGCAGGTCGCCGAAACTGGCCAGTCTCTGCAGATCGCCGCTTTGCAGATAGGCATCCATCTGCGCCGTGGCCTCATCGGCATTCTTCTCCGCCTCTCTCTGCGTCATGCTCTCGCTGATGTAATAGGCGTTTCTGTCTGCCAGGTGGCAGATCACGATTGCCGCAAACAGAATTGCCAGAATCACCGCACGGGTAATAATGGATGAATAGCCGCGCACTTTCGTCTGCACTTCCTGCTGCGTCTGTTCAAATTCATCCTCGAAGCGGTCCATATCCTGTATGTGCTGCATGGCCGCCTTGTTCAGCGCGCCGCAGTAGGGACAATAACGGTCTTCCAGTTTTATCTCCGCTCCGCAGTTCTCACATTTCATTTCTGCATCTCCTTAAGCCGTTTCTGACATTGTTCATAGGACGGAACGCCGCCGTATTCCTTCAGATCATCGGCAAACTGCTTCTGCAGCTCAGGCGTCGTCAGAAAACGGGTGTTCAGATCATCGATATAGGCATCCTTGCGCTCATCCACATAAGCGACGTCCTGATCAGGCGCATCCGAGTCATACTGCACGCCTGCGATCTCAAGTTCACAGTACATGACCTCCGCCAGATCATTTGCATCCAGCGGCGCTTCCTTCTCCTGCTGCCAGTATTCATCCACTTCCTGCATGGCATCCAGGGCATAGCAAAGCCGTGCGTGCTTCCAATGATAAATGTCATGATCCTCTGAGGCTTCTTGATAATACGCGCACATGGCATCGTAATCGCCGGCCTCATAATAGGCATCAAGCTGTTTATAGCATTCCTGAACTGCCGTATAATCTGACTTGTGCTTATTCACCTCGTTTTTGCTGTACGCACGCCAGATTCCGAAAGCCAGCAATACCGTGCCCACTATCAGAGCTATAATCAAAACGGCGCGGCGGACGCCCCGGGCAGCACTGCCCGCCAGCTGCTCACCGCTCCCTTTCGGCAGATTCCGGAGATTTCTGTTTATCTTCCCGATTCTGCCCAGGTATTCCTTTTCCGCTGCCTCGTCATTCTGCGTGCCGCAGTACGGGCAGCAGGTAAGCGAGGCATCATATTCCCCGCCGCAGTTCGGGCAGATAATCTT
>Ga0256406_1002134_pt1 | contig 29123 bp, 28 predicted proteins | sample RumenRJG_03DNA_FD_185986 | JGI IMG/M metagenome (GOLD analysis project Ga0256406, IMG submission 185986) | Bovine rumen microbial communities from Lethbridge, Alberta, Canada - RJG_03 | ecosystem: Host-associated > Mammals > Digestive system > Stomach > Rumen | place: Canada: Alberta | collected... | reverse complement strand
CATGAGCAGCGAGAATACCCCGGCGGCGGCCGTCATGACCGCGCTGCCTGAGACGAACCAGATCAGGAAGACCAGGACAGCCCACCCCGTCCCGGCGGTGGCGACCATCCTCGGGAACGCCTCCCTGCGGGTGACGACCTCCTTCCCGCAGCGGGGGCAGTAAACGGTCGGCTCAGGCCCCCGGCTCATTCCGGAGGCACCCCGGGCAGGGAGCGCTTGTGCTCCATGGACCTTATCTGGGATATGAGCTCCTGCGCCTTGCCGGCCGGTATCCCGGCGGCCGAGGCCATGTCCTCGGCGGACCCGCCCTGCTCGAAGACGTTCAGGGCGAGGTCCAGCGACTTGTAGCTTATGCCCATCTCGTCCTCGTCGGTCTGCCCTTCCCACAGCCCGGCGGTGGGGACCTTGCGGACGATCTCGTCCGGAACGCCGAGGACCTCGGCCATCTCCCACACCTGGGTCTTGTAGAGGCGGTACATGGGGATGATGTCCTCGGCGCCGTCGCCGTACTTCGTCATGTAGCCCATCAGGAGTTCGCTCCTGTTGGTGGTCCCGACCACCAGGGAGTTCTCCTTCTTCGCCTTGTCGTAGAGGACGATCATCCGGCAGCGGGCCATGATGTTCCCCTTCTCGAGGGGGGCCTCCTTCCCGGTCAGGAGCATGCCGGAGAAGACGTCCACGGCCGGCTGGATGCTGATGGCGTTGTAGCGGATCCCCCACTCCCTGCACATGGAGCGGGTCTGCCTGTAGTCCTCCCCCGGAGTGGAGGCAGTGGGCATGAACACGCACAGGACCCTGTCCCCTCCCAGGGCATCGGCGCAGAGCTTAGCCACGACAGCGGAATCGACCCCTCCGGATATGCCGAGGACCGCGCCTTCGGCCCCGGCCCTCTTCACGGCGTCCCTGATGAACGCCTCTATCCTCTCCGCATCCTCCAGCGTCGCCTTCTTCAGCCCCTTGTACTCCATGGCGCGCTGATGGCAGTGGAACTTAATTTAATTAATCGTCGCGCGCGGTGCACCGCGGAAATGCGTCATTCCTGCGGTTCCTTTATAAACGATGACCCAGATTCTTCTCCATGGGAATAAGGATCGCGATATGCCAGATGGCCGGAGGAGGCTCCCCGGAGGAGAACCTCAGGCTGGTCGAGGGCACGATCATGCAGAACCAGGCCGACCTCTACGTCTTCCCGGAACTGTACCTCACAGGCTACGGATACGATTCCTTCGACAGCGAGGACGCCGAGACCGCGGTCAACCGGCTGCAGGTGATCTGCAACAACCGCGACTGCGCCGCCGTGCTCGGGACGCCCATGCAGTGGTACAACGGCGTCACCGATTCCCTGCTGTTCATCACCCCCAACGAGACCTACCGCTACGACAAGCTGTACACGGCCAATTTCGGCCCGTACGACGAAAGCAGGTTCGAGAGGGGCAGCGCCCCGCTCATGGTGACCTTCAAAGGGATGAAGATCGGGTTCGAGATCTGCTACGACGTGTTCTTCCCCGAGATCCACAGGTTCTACGCCGTCCACGGCGCGGAGATGGTGATCGTGATCTCGGCGTCCAGCGAGAGATCCAGGAAGGCTATGGAGACCATCCTGCCCGCCAGGTCCCTGGAGAACACCGTCTACACCGTGTTCTGCAACAGCTGCGGGCAGTTCGCCGACGGCAACCCGTTCTTCGGCGGCTCGGCGCTCTACAGCCCCCTGGGCGACGAGATCGCCAAGGCCGGGGCGGACCAGCAGGTCCTCATCACCTACGCCGACGGCAGCGTCGTGGAGCACGCGCGCAGCGAGAGGCCCCATCTCAGGGACCTCAGGGACGATATCCACTGGATACCGTGAGAATCCCGCCCAAAGCGCGCAAACCTTTTTAATCAAGCACCAGATACGAGCGGACGAGGCCGAGATAGCCCAGCCCGGTAAGACGCAAGCCTGGAAAGCTTGTGGGTGCATACCCTCGGGAGTTCAAATCTCCCTCTCGGCGCCATTGTTTTTAATCCATCATCTCTGCGCAGCACGGCGTCATGCTCCGTCGCTGATTCCTGCTCCTGCGATCGCGGCATATCCTGAAAGGGATCTGCGCCGATGCTCTCGAAGTGCCTGTGCCGGCCGTGCCTGGGTCTGCGGTTCCGGGATGGATGGTTTAATTACATGGATGCGAGATGGCGGCGCCATGAGCGATCTCTTCGGGCGCGCCGTGATCGTCGTATTCACGATGATGCTCGTAGTTTCCGCAGCCGTGTCATACTTCGTCAGCAGGAACATCCTCGAGGATTTCGGCCTCGCCGTCCTGCTGCTCACGGTGCTCAGCATAATCGCGGGCATCGCGGCAATCTCATACCTGCTGATCATGCGCAACAGGATGTACGATCCCCTGGACCCAGTTCTGGACTCCGATGCGGAAAAGAAGCGATTCAGACCTTCTTTATGGTCTCGAAGGTCGTGAAATCCGGCCTCTTCACAAGCGCATATATCGTCGTCAGGCCGTCGTAGAACGCCACCGGGACCTGCAGGATGAACATCAGCACGGATACGGGCAGGGAATGCATGTACGAAGCCCCGAACTGATAATAGGCGTAGAAACTGGCCACGTTCAGGACTGATACGGCGATCATCAGGCCGCTGAACTCCGTGAACATGAGGATGAACGGGAACGCCAGCAGCATGATGAGTCCCAGCACCCCGTTTATGTACATGTAGATGTAGAACAGGTAAGTGCTGGGGCTCAGCTTCCTGATCTTGCCGTCGTTGTTCAGGATCGACCAGAACCATCTCCTGCGCTGCTTGAAATAATCCTTCGTGGAGGTGGGCGGCGCTATGTAGATGTTGCCGATTGGTATGAGCGAGAAATGGTACTTCTTGGAGATGTTCAGGCCCATCAGAAGGTCCTCTGCCCCGTAGGTCCCGTAGTCCCATCCGATGTCGTACTCGACGTCGGCCCGTATCACTATGCCCTCCCCGTGGACGAACATCGGCGTGCCCCTCGAGTTGCAGAACTTGCACCAGGCCTCACAGTTGGAGATCCTGATGAGGTCCGAAAGGGACGAGAACAGATGCCTTCCGAAGGCCCTCAGGCGTATGCATCCCTGCGCGCCTTCGGCCCTGAGGTAGTACTTCACGTACATGAGGTAGGGCTTGTCGACGACGCTGTCGTCATCCAGGTGGCAGATGTAAGTCTTCTTCCCCCCCCCTTCCGTATCCCATCGCATGAAGCGCTTCGATGCCGTACTGCATCGCGCGCATCTTGTTGCGGGACTTCCCTTTGCAGACGTATTCGGCTGGCACCACGATCTCCCTGCATGAGTATCTGAAGGTGTCGCGGGCCTCCTTGATGACGAAGATCTCCGAGACCAGATTATAGCTGCGCACTTTGCGTATGATCTTCTCGACAACGTCCGTGGCCATCCCGTTGGTGGTTATCGCGACTATGACGTCGTTGGCCTCGGGCAGGGGCTTCTCCTTCACGAACGGCTACCTGCTGTCGTAAATGACGGAAGAGAACATCAGGTAGATCTGGAACAGGGCGTAGGGGGCGTAGAAAAGGAGCATGAAGAAGATGATGAACTCCGCCATGGTTTGAGTTCCCAACCTTCGGGTTTGATAAATATTTTAGTCGGGCAGAAGAGAGCTAGAACTTCTCTGTACAGATATGTCAGGCATAAGTACAGACACTTCGCTGCTCACGTACGGCGCACAGATACCGATAAGGAAAAACAGAGAGAGATGCCGAGCCCCGGGATGTACCGGACCCAGTTCCGTTTTTCGCGGCCGATATGGGCCGACACGGCGGCATCTTATCCGCGAAGATCGATTGCAGGCTCGATCCGGGGCAGTCCCGCCGCAGCCCCTCCTGGCACATTGAGCAGTCTCCCGAATGGGAGGCATATGCCGGGATGTTGTTCCGCGTATCCCGCCGGCATCCGATGAACTCCGAGAAAATGTTACATGTGCATATTATCCGTAACAGATTCAGACGCTTTCAGGATCCATCAGGAATTCTATGAGCCCAATCCTTTCGATCCCGTCCTCATCGTAACGTCTCTTCCCGCCCTCCATGGTGATGATGACCTTCCTGAACGAATCCCTGATAGAAAGGTACGGGCGTTTCTTCCGCAGTTCGGCTTCTCCGCCGATGCTGTAGGCGGATTGGATGTACACCCTTACATTACCGCGATTGGCGACGAAATCCACTTCGCAGCCGATGCTCTGGGACATCCTGAACGCACGGACATCCATCGCAACCGATATGAACCGACACGGCAGTCTCATGACTATGAAGATCAATTACAAGCCCAACCCGGGGCAGTCCCGCCGCAGCCCCCCGAGGCAGTGGGAGGTGTGGCTGGCGGACGCCGCCTTCCCGGGATCGGAGAAGAAGAGGCGCCCAGTGGTGGTCGGGAAGCGGAACGGGATGACGTGGACGGTCTACGAGCTCGTCCCCGCGTCGGCGTCCGGGGGACTGGACGCAAGGCTCTCCGACCCTGCCCGCGCGGGGCAGGACCGCCCCTCGGCGGTGAAGGTGAAGAAACCCTCCGAAGCCGGCGCGGACGCTTTCGTGCAGAAGCTCGGCGAGCTGTCCCATGAGGACATCTCGAAGTGCATTGCAGCGATGAGGTAAGGATCAACAGACCGAGCTTCGTGCATTCGTCTGATTCGTGATACGTATAATTCGAATCAATCGAATACAGATCGAAAGCCGAGAACAGGAGCTCGCACAGTCCGCAGGAATATGCCGGGCTCCGGACCGAGGTCTGGGGGACTCGTCCGATCGGAACCGATAGAGAACAGAAACTGGGACATGTTGCAGGAAGACCTATCGACAGATTTGGAACGGGAATATTCTATCGAAGTGCTGAAGACCGCGGTCGCGTTCAGCAACGGCTCCGGAGGAAGGATTGTCATTGGGATCGACAGCGGCGGAACGGCCGCCGGACTGCCCGATCCGGAAAAAGTGCGCAGTAAATGCGCCCGGGAAATGGCCGGCATGATAATGCCGGACATCTCCGCCGCGAGCAGGATCAGCATCGAGAGCATAGACGATAAAGACGTCGTATCGGTCGATGTGAGCGAGGGAGCTTGCAAACCTTACCGTCTCTGCGGGAAGAACATGAGCCAGAACGGCATTTACGTGAGGGTGGGGACGTTCACCGTGCCTGCCGGCGAGGGACTGTTCCGCCACCTGGAGCATAAAGAGTACTCATCCCGGTACGGTGAACTGATCTCCCTGCGCCAGGACCTCACGTTCGATTACCTGAAGAAAGTGTCCGGAGAGAAGAAGTTGGAACTAGATGCGGACCGCATGGAGGCCCTTCATATGGTCAGGGGAGGCAAGTACACCAATCTGGCATTCATCCTTTCCGATCAGTTCGACCAGCCCATAAAAATGGCCTCCTACCCGGACCACCACAAGTCAAGGTTCATCGATCGTGAGATTGCAGACGGATCCGCTCTGGAACAGGCAGAAAAGGCCATAAAATACATCATGGACCACAACAGAACGGTCTCGACCATTGCAGGCATCTACCGCCAGGACACGCTGCAGTTCCCTGAAGCTGCAGTAAGGGAGGCTGTTCTCAACGCTGTCGTCCACCGGGACTACAGCCGCGAAGGAACGATACTGATCAGCATCTACCCGGATTGCCTGACGATCGTGTCACCGGGCGAGCTTTACACATACTATACGGAAAGCGATCTGTTCAGCGGAGTATCGTCGCTGAGGAACAGAAACCTCGCCAACGTGATGTACAGGCTCGAATTGATAGAATCATTCGGCACCGGGCTTCCCAGGATCATGGACAAGTACATGCCGTTCGGCCTGACCCCTTCCGTGAAATCCGGATCCTCGATATTCACCATAACCCTGCCGGCGATCGGATCGTATCTGGACAGGACAGACAGTTTCCTGATGACTCACAGCACGTTCACGCGTCAGGAGCTGCAGGATACTCTCGGCATGAGCAGGAATGAAGCGGTCGCGAAGATCAGAGAGCTTTCGCAGCAGGGCAGGATAACGAAATACGGCGCTGGGAAAAGCACCAGGTACATGCCGACGGGGACAGAAGGAACGGCCCGGGCCAAGAAGCCTGAAGGCGACTGATCCCGAACCCGGAATCAGTCCTTGATCTCCTTCAGAACGTCCAATGCGGACTCGTCCCCGTGGTTGGCGGCCCTCTTCAGCCACCGCACGGCCTCCCGCTGGCTGGCCTCGACGCCCTCGCCGGAGATGTACAGCAGGCCCAGCTCCTTCTCGGCCTTGGGGTACATCTGGTCGGCGGCCTGGCGGAGGTACGATGCCGCCTTCACGGTGTCGACCGGCACGCCGAGCCCCTCGGCGTAGATGTGGTACAGGGAGTACTGGCTCTTGTAGTAGCCCTGGGCGGCGGACTTCTCGTACCATTTCCTGGCGGTCTCGAAATCCTGCTTCACGCCCTCCCCTGAGGCATAGGCGGTGCCGAGGTTGTGCTGCGCCTTCATCTCCCCTGCCTCGGCCGCCTTAGTCCACCATTCTATGGCGTACTGCTTCACCTGCGGGACCCCCTGCCCCAGATAGTACAGCAGGCCCATGTCCGACATGGCCTCGGCGCTGCCGAGTTCGGCGGCCTGGCGGTAGAGCTCGGCCGCCTTGCTGTAGTCGCACTTCTTGTAGAGCTCGCATGCCTCTTTGAAGACCTTGTCCGCAGGCGATTTGGATTTGCGGCCGAACATGGAGAGAGGATTGGAACGGGCGTATTTGAAGGGTTCAGGAAGCAACCATTACCTGAAGTCCGCCATCGTCGGCTGCCCGCAGCTGAACTCTCCCCTGCCGTTGATGATCCTGTCGAGGAGGTACCTGCACCCTCCCAGCCCCACCAGGCTGGAGTCCCTGAACTCCGCCTTGCGCGCGTACGGCGCGGAGATCCCCATGCAGGAGCACCTGGGGTGCTCCCGCCTGTACTCCTCCGCCTCGTAGCCGTCCGACATGAAGACGGCGGTGGAGAACGGGTCGGGCCGGGCATCGGCGGCCTCCTCCGCCCCGCACTCCTTCAGGAACGCGGAGACCTCCCCGTCGTAGACGGACGGGCCGCAGTACTGCTTCCTCACCGAGCAGGGGACCAGGCCGAACCAGTCCCGCAGGAACCTCATGAGCGGGAGCGTGTCCGAGGGCATCCCGGACAGGGCGCAGCACTGCCCGCGGAAGGCGCGGGCGTCCTTGTCGCAGTTGCGGAGGACCCGCAGGCAGCGGTCCTCCTCTTCCTGCACCTTCCTCAGGGCCGCATCGGGGGAGGCCCCCGTCGCATCCGAGACGTCTTCGAGGAAGGAGCGCACCGAATCGAAGCCTATCGGAGAACCGGCCTTCGGGATGACGGCGGGGATCCCCCTCTTCCTGTACACTTCCGCGGTAAGGGCGCTGTTCTCCGGATGGACCTCGACGGCAGCGGAGGACCGGAAGGATTCCGGGACCTCTCCCGCGGATGAGCGGCAGCCGATGAAATGCACCTCGCCGATCCCCATCGATGAGAAGAGCTCCCGCAGGTTCTGCATGCCGAAGTGCCAGCTGCTGTCCGCCATAGTGTAGCCGAGGACGGTCAGAGAGGGCCTCCGGCCCTCCCCTCCGTCCCCTGCGTACCTCTCGGCGATGAGGGCGGCGGAGGCGTCGTACCCCTCCGCCACGGACATCGACGAAAGCTCCGGCGGGGCCAGGAGCACCTTCCCTTCCGCGCCGGCGTCGCGGATGGATTTCATCTCGTCCGCCGCCTGCAGGCCCGAGGCGAGGGTGTCGATGAGCATGATGTCCCCCGTGGAGGCCGCCAGGACCGAGCGCAGGCCCTCGGAGATCTTCTCCCCCGAGCCGAGGACCATGTCGTCGCTGTTGAGGTAGGTGCAGGGGAGGGCGGACTGCCTGGAGAGGAACTCGGTGCGGCAGCTGCCGGGATCCTCGCCGAGATACTCCTCGGAGAGCTCCCGCCAGAGGTTCAGGGCGCGGGAGCGGCAGCCCCCGGGCCCGTTTATCATCGCCTTCAGGCCGCACCCTTCGGCGGCCAGGACGGCCCCGATGAGGCCGTCGGGCCTGACCTTCATCCGCAGCACCCCCCGGGGCCGTTCCCGGTACCGCACCCGGCATGCCCGTCCGAGCGGTACGCGACCGCCTCCGGCGGGAGATGCAGGGAGCGCACGATCCTTCCGGCCCAGTCGAGGGCGCCGTCCGTGCCGTAATACCTCTCGCCGAGGCCGGTCCACGGGAGGCCGGCCCTCCCGGCGCGCATGTCGCCGGAGACGATCAGGTCTGCGGAGACCTTCTCCGCCTCCTCCCGGAGGGCGCACAGCGGGACCTCCTCGGCCCGGGGGATCTCCGGGTGCTCCGACGGAGGCTCCCCGCGGTCGACGAAGTTCGCCGGCCAGTGGGCGACCTCTGCCACCTCCATGCCCAGGTCCTGCAGGACATCGATGTGCCAGTCGAGGTCGAAGTCCGACCTGGAGTAGATCAGGGCCCTCTTCCCGGCGGCCTTCGGCCGGAGGCGGGAGAGCCCTTCTTCATAGCGCTTCCTCTCGGCCGCCAGGAACGCCTCCCCTTCGCCTGCCTTCCCGGTCATCTCAGATAGGACGTTCACCCATCCTTCCAGCCCCCTCATGCCGTGCATGAACGGCACCGTGCGGACCGTCCTGTGCTCCTTCACCGCGCCCGCGATCTTCGAGTAGAGCCCGCGGGGCTCCACCTGCAGCAGGTACTGCGCCTCCGATACCGACAGGATGTCCTCCATGCGGGCGGTGTCGGTGAACCCCGCCGCCCTCCTGAGGCCGAAGGCGCCCAGCACCCTGTCCAGCTCCGCGCGCCCTTCGGCAGTGGATGCCATGCTCCCGCCCATGCCGAGCATGGCGGCGGTGCCTGGCACAGGCTCCCTGTCCCAGTCGACCAGATCCGCCAGGACCCCCGCGGCCCCGCCGAAGCACCCCCATTTGGAGCCCAGGAACTTCCTGTCCGAAGGAACGACTATGACGTGCGCATCTTCCAGATGCATATCATCGATGATGCTCTGGAGGTCGGAGCCGAGGATCTCCGAGGCGCAGGTACGCACGACGAAGATCCACCTGAACCCGTCGGCGTAAGCCTTCCGGACGGCATTCCGCAGGGCCTCCGCGTCCCCCGCGAAGGACGAGAGCCCGTCCAGCCCGCTGCTGTAGATGTTGCAGGCCCTGAGCCCTCCCCTGGAGAACGAGGTCCAGTAGGTCTCCCTCTCCCAGGCGTACTCGTCCAGGAAGGCGCAGTTCCGGGGACCGTGCATGACCACGGCGGCGTCCCCGATGCCCGACAGCAGCTCGAAGGCCCCGTGCGAGGTGCAGGCGGGCATGACGAACCTCCCGCGGTAGGAGATCCCGCGCTCGCTGTCGTAGGAGTCGAAGCCGCAGGTCTTTCGGGTGCCCACGCCGGAGGTGTCGGTGACCGGCTGCCCGGCGGCGATCTGGGTCATGGCCCTGTCCGACAGGGGGGAGGCCTTCACTCCCTTCAGCTCCCCGGCCATCGCCCTTTCGGCCGCATCGGCCAGGGCATTGAGCTGGTGAGCAGGCTCCGAGTCCGGGAACAGGGCGCAGAGCGCCCTTCCTGCGGCCTCCGCCCTTGAGAACAGGGGGCTCCTGGAGATCTCGGCGATGATCGGCACCCCGGAGGCCGCGGAGAAGGACTCTGCCCTGGCGCGGTCCTGGGGGTCGCGGCTGTTGAGAATCAGGCCTAAAACGCAGGGCGTGCCGTTGAGGTTGGCGATCCCGCGCAGGATATTGTTGGCGGCGTAAAGGGCCATGAACTCCTCCGATACGACGATGAGTATGCCGTCGACGTTGTTCCGGCGCATGGGGACGCTGAACCCGCCGCAGACGACGTCGCCGAGGACGTCGCAGATGCGGATGTCCGTGCCCTCGGGCGTGTGGTCCTCCATATAGGAGAACATGGCGGTCATGCCCTTCCCGGCGCAGCCGATGCCGGGCTCGGCGCCGCCGCATTCGACGCAGGAGATCCCGTTCTCCCCTTCCTGCACGGCGCTGCCTTCCTTCTCCACCATGCAGTCGAGGAAGGTCCGCTGGGGAACGCCCCCGGTCAGGAGGCGGGTGGAGTCGTGCTTCGGATCGCAGCCGATGTGGAGGACCTTGTGGCCGCGGAGGCTCAGCAGATAGGAGAGGTTGGAGGAGACGACGGACTTGCCGACCCCGCCTTTGCCGTAGACGGCGAGACGGTACATTTCAGAGGGCGATATGCGTAATTGGATATATATTCCATCTAGACCCGGAAGATGCACCCTTCAACCGCTGCAGAGAATGCCGGAAGCCACACCGTGCCCCGGGGCCCGCTGCATCCTCTGCCTCGGAAGCATGTCACAAGGACAGCACAGACCCCAGGATAACATGCGGCTTGCCTTCATCATTAACGATTCTGCAGTCAACATTGTAGATCCTATTGATCAATTCCTCTGTTATGACCTTCTCCGACGGACCGACCTGGCTCACGGTCCCGTTTTCCATCACGATGACTTCGTGCGCATACTTGGCGGCTATGTTGATGTCGTGGCTGATCATGATGATGATCTTGCCGTCTCTCTGCGCCAATCCCCTGAGAAGCTCTGTGACATAGACCTGATGTTTTACGTCCAGGTTTGCAGTTGGCTCGTCCAGTATGAGGATCGGAGTCTTCTGAGCTATCCCTCTTGCTATTGCGACCTTCTGATGCTGGCCTGCAGAGAGGTGATTGAAACTGCGCATGGACAGTTCCTCGAGTCCCATCATCTTCATGACGCGCGTCACGATCTCGAGATCTTCCTTGGAAGTGCGCAGAGAACCGTGTGCCTGCCTCCCGAGCAATATGGCATCGATGACAGGCATGGTGAACACATTGTCTGTGGTGACCGGAACATAGCCGATTTTGCTGGAGATCTCCTTGAGGCTGAGCTCTTTAATATCGCGGCCGTCGAGCAGGACCTGTCCGGTGACTGGTGTGAAGATCTTGTTCATGCATTTGATGAACGTGGATTTCCCCACACCGTTGGGCCCGATTATGCAGTAGAGCCCGGGCTTCTCGATGCAGAGGTTGATGTCATGGATGACAAGGTTCGGTGAATTCCTGTATGAATATCCGAGATTCTTTACCTCGATCTTCGTCATTTTACCACACCGTGCTGTTCTTCCTGAGTATCAGCCAGAGGAATAGAGGCCCTCCGAGGAATGCGGTCACTACTCCGACCTGCAATATCGCCGGCGCGATGACCGTTCTGCCCACGAGATCCGAAACCACCAAGAGCAATGCTCCGAACGCCGCAGACGCAGGGAGCAGGAAGCGGTTGTCGGCTCCTACGAAAATCCTCACGATATGCGGCGCTACAAGGCCGATGAATCCGATGAGCCCTGTGAAACTGACGACGGCTGCGGTCATCAGCGCGGTCAGAAGAAGGCATATCACTCTGAATTTATCCGCATCTACTCCGAGGGACTTCGCGCTCTCATCCCCGCTCGCCATGATGTTGAGCTTGTTCCCTAGGCACATCATGATGATGCTTATCGGGATGACGAAGACCGCGCAGACTGCGACGTTCTCCTTCGTAGCAAGGGAAAGGGTCCCCACCGACCACCTGTAGATCGCTTCGAGCTCATCCGGATCCGCCATGAGATTGAACACTGTCGTCAGGGCGTTGAACAGATACATTATGGCAATACCGCCCATGATGATGGTCGTGGGGGATGCGTTCTTGATCTTTGCCATCGCGATGATGATGAACATCGGCACCAGCGACAGAACGAAGGCGTTCACCACCATCCCGTAATCTGAATCTACGAACGCGAACCCGAACGCGATGTATATCGTAGCCCCGAGACTTGCTCCTGAAGATACGCCGGTCGTGTATGAATCTGCAAGAGGGTTCATCATGGTGCTCTGCATGACGACACCGGCGATTGCCAAACCCGCTCCTGCCAGGACGGCCATCTCGATCCTCGGCAGCCTCAGGGTGAAGATGATCCCATCATACAGGCTGTTGGAGACATCTCCCGTTATATGCTCCCACACAGTTTTGTAGCAGTCCCAGAAGCTTATTGGATAGTCTCCCAACGTCAATGCGTAGATCACCGCGACTGCAGTCAGGGCGACGCATACGCATATGAAGACGATCTTGAACAGAATATACCTCGCATAACCTTTAGTGACTGATTCGCATTCTTCAGAGGAAAGGTTCTGCTCCCAGACGTCCAAAGATTTCCGGACTACGCTCTTTATCAGCGGATCTTCCGAAATATCCGATTCGGCCATCGAATCCCTTCTGAATGAAGACGGGGCGGATTGCCGCCCCGTCGGTTTTTCCATCAGGACGAGAAGGTGTAGACGTACGCATTGCCCATGTCAGTCAGGGCGCTGGCGTCGTACATCGAGAAGTTCTCGTAATAATACTCGAGATACTGCTGTCCTGTTTCCTCATCGAAAAGATCCGGCCATATCAGCGCCGCCAGCTGCCAGAGGAATGTAACGCTGGAGTATGTGGCGATGTTGTAATAATTAACCAGGTAGATGTTACCGTTCTTGTAAGCGTTGGTCCCCGAGTATGTCTCCACATATTTGTCGAAGTTGCTCTGAAGTTCGGCCTTCGTCTTATCCGATGTCTCGAACCCGATAATGACTATCACGTTCGGATCGAGGGAGATGATCGATTCCACGCTTACGGTCGGACACCCTCCGTCCGAGACGACATTGACGCTGGTCATCCCGGTCATATCGATGGTGGCAACGTCGCCGAACATGCCTCCGTTATGGAACTTCGTGTCCTCGCTGACCTCAGTCTTAGACTCAGTTTCCATCGGGGTGATGTACGTCCATTCAGTGCCCAGAGCCTTGACCTTCGTGCTGATGGTGTCGGCGATGCCCATGAGCCAGTTGTAATAGGAATATGCCTCGTCCGTCTTCTGGAACATATACCCGAGCATCAGAAGCCCGCCGTATTGGCTGGGCGAGTTTGCATTGTATCCGGTGATGTTGAGGCAGATCACCTGAAGGTCGATCCCTGCCGCAGATGCGAGAGAAGTGTAATCGTTGTAGGTCCTCGAACTTCCGGAATCGATCCAGACATTGACTCCGGCCTTGAGCGCAGCCTCGCAGCCGCCCTCTCCCCCATCCCAAGGGCTTCCGACATTGACGATCTTGGTACCCATCCCGGGATACCTGAGGCCGTCTGTCGAGATGGAGTTCAGGAATGTGTTGTTGCTGGTCGCAACGACATTGTCGTACTCTCCGAGGATGATCAATGCATCGATAGGATACATGTGACGGGTTCCGATTTTACAGTCGCTCGCAAGGGGGAAGTCAATGCTCTCAACCTCAGCGTGGGCCCCCCAATAATACATCGTGCAGCTCTCGCCATTGAGGATCTTGTTGAGAAGATCGATGTCCTTCGAATCGATCACGCCATTGGCGTCCGTATCAGCGAAACTGTACTTCTTCGGATCGTACTGAATAGCGCCGTCGATGATGTCCTGAATCACCTGGACGTCGTCAGTATTGAGATAATCATCCCCGTTCGCATTGCCGAAAATGGCCAGGTTGACTTCGCTCTGGTATTCGAAATCGATGCGTTCCGTATCGTCGCTGTCGTCGCTGCTGTTGAATGTGACTGCAATAGCAGCGGCCGCAACAACTATAACGACTGCGCCTACGATCAGATAAAGCTGATTTTTCATCATTATGATCATTTGGATGTATAATCCAATTAGCACACCAATCGCAGTCTCATTAAAAATGTTGTCGCAGTTCGACTTAATTGATGTTCTGTCTGGGACATTTGTAATGCCTATGCCTGATGCATACTGAGCACAAAATTTAGACGTACCTTGATAACAGGTGCTGCTTGATTGAAACAGCATTGCGGTGTGCGTCTGCAGGCACGTTGAAAATCAGATTTAACGCCTGCATGAATTTCGGCCGAATTCCGGGACATCTAGCACTGCGGCCTCACTCTGCATCCCGATTAGCGTTCCCATGTCCTCGGAAAGGGCCCCGGTTTATGCTGCTTGGACATTTCAACTGTTCTTGAACAACAGCAGAATGGAAACATCAGTCAGAGCGGCTACGATCCGTTCCTTCCAGGTCGTCGAGCACGATGACATGGGGTTTGCCTTCGACGGTGATGATCTTCGTGCGGACCCCGTAGATGGCGGCCATGTTCTCCTCGGTCAGGACCTCCTCTGCGGTCCCGATCTGCCTGATGATGCCCGGAGGCGACATCAGGATTATCCTGTCCGCGTATCTGGCACTTATATTGAGGTCGTGGACGATCATGACGACCTTCATCTTCTTCTCGGCCGCCAGTCTCTTCAGCATCTTCAGCCAACTGGCCAATGTATACGTTGCAGACGACGTCAATGCTTACGGGCAGGCGCAGAGGACTCAGCTTTGGTTCACTGAGAGCGCCCAGGATGCATACGATACGATCTTCATGAACTATTCCAGTATCGATTGGTTCACCTGCGGAGATCAGGACACATTTAACACATACTTCGACAACATGAGCTCTTATTTCTCCGGGAGCTACGCATATCAGCATAACGGAATGGTGGCCATGCCGTACGTGTGCGGCGGATACGCCTCTTTCGCCATGATATACTACGTTGCTTGGATGCTCTATCCGACAGTATTCTCTCTCGATGAGGCACAGGATCACCTTCAGGTGTGGTTCGATAACTTCTGCTGCGACAAGAATAACAAATTGGCATCTCACGAGCTGACGGCAGAGAACGCCTTCATTTACTACACAGGGTCCAATTACAAGACCTATGCTCAGCTTGCCGCAGAAAGCGCCTGATACAACTGCCCGGCCGGAAACCTCTTCCCAAACCACTTACAGACTACTGAGTTTACAGCGACGGATATGAATGCAGGCAGACCCTATTGACAGAGCCGTAGAGAAATGGGTAGCCCCCGATGATGAAACCGACTATGATGGGAAAATCAGCGCATATTCCCATTATATCAAATTGAAATGGCTGTTCATTTCGGGAAGCATCATCCTCGCCTGTCTGGCGGCGATTTATGCTCTTTCTGTCGGCGTGGATTATGTCAGTTTCTCCGATGCCTTTGAGGTTATCTGGGGACATCTTTCCGGAAATCCGGGAGATCCATCTTCGGATAAGGTGGAGTATGCAGTCTGGAACATCAAGATGCCTACAGTCTGCACCGGATTGATTGCCGGCGTCGGATTAGGTACAGCCGGAGCAGTCATGCAGACGATCCTGAGGAATCCGTTGGCCGACCCGTACACCACCGGCATTTCATCGGGCGCCTCATTCGGCGCATCCCTGGCGATAGGTCTCGGAATCACAGTGGCCGCAGGATATGCGATCGTCATCAATGCGTTCATTTTCTCACTCATACCCACAGCGATCATCATCATAGTATCGAAAATGAAGTCGTCTTCACCCGTCACGATGGTGATGGCGGGCATAGCGGTCATGTACATATTCAACGCGATGACCACGATGATCAAACTGTTCATCAGCCCGGAGGCCCTTTCTTCGCTTTATGCCTGGAGCGTGGGCTCTATAGACATTGCCGGAAGCGGAGTTAACGGCTGGAGTGCAGTGAGGATCATGACAGCATTCGTGGTCTTCGGGGTGGCCGCTCTCATACTGATGTCCCGCAGACTGAACGTAGTATCGACGGGCGATGAGACTGCGAAAACAATGGGCGTCGATGCCGGGACTGTGAGAATCGTGGCTCTCCTCATAGTCTCCATGCTGACTGCCAGCATAGTCAGTTTCACCGGCCTGATAGGATTCATCGGGCTTGTCTGCCCGCATATTGCCCGGATTTTCGTCGGTTCGGACAACAGATACCTCATTCCGGCATCGGCCGCTTTCGGCGCTGCCCTGCTGACAATCGCCGACATCATAGGAAAGACGGTCATTTACCCCACTACGATCCAGGTCGGAGTCGTCACCGCCTTCATCGGCGGCCCCCTCTTCCTGTATCTGATTGTCAAGCAGAAAAAAGAGGCTTGGTGATATGACGTCCGAAAACTGCGGGAACATCATCGATGTCGAGAACATCAGTTTCGGATACAGCAGAGACTCCCCGGTCATCAGGAATATTTCTTTCAGCATAGACCGCCCCGGATTCATCTGCATAGTAGGTCCTAACGGGGTCGGCAAGTCTACGCTCATAAAATGCATCAATGGCCTCATCAGACCGACCGAAGGCGATGTACGCATATTCGGCAAGAAAGTCGATGAATATGAACCGAAGGAACTGGCGAAAATTGCGGGATATGTTCCTGTTATGACGGCCGAATACAACTCGATGACCGTGCTTGATGCTGTGCTGGTAGGCAGATATGCACGCCAGCGCTATAGGACCACTTACAAGGACATTGCAGTGGCCAATAAGGCGCTGGAAGCGCTCGAGGTGGAAGACCTCTCGATGAAAAGGTTCAGCGAACTATCTGCCGGCCAGCATCAAAAAGTGTCGATTGCCAGGGGGCTTGTACAGGAACCGAAGATACTCATCCTCGACGAACCGACATCGAATCTCGACGCCCGCCATCAGATCTATGTGATGGCTTTTCTCAAGAAACTCTCTGCGGCCAGCGGCCTCACGGTGTTGATGATTAGTCACGATCTGAACCTTGCCGCGAAGTTCGCTGATAAGATAGTGCTCATGGCCGAACCGGGGATCGTCCGCAGCATCGGAACGCCCGAGGAAGTTCTGACTGAGAAAAACATCGAAGAAGTCTACAGGGTCTCCTGCAGGGTCATCGATGACGGAGGTTCTCCGCACATCATCCTTCAGTATATCATCTGATGTTCAGACCTCTGGCACAACGGCGAAGAACACGAGGTCCTCGTCCCCTTCGCAGACGACGGTGTGCGAGGACCCGCGCGGACAGTAGTGGCAGACGCCGGGACTGAGGGGCTCCTCTTTTCCGTCGCAGACCGCTTTCCCGCGGCCGCTGACGATGTACTCGACCTCACGGTTGGTGCTGTGGGTATGGAGGCCTACGGTGCACCCCGGGTGCACGCGCATCATCATGATCTTAACGGCATCGTCCCTGAATAGTTTCTGAAGGACACAGCCTTCGCCGCCCTGAAAGGATGCGATTTCGTTCTCGGGCATAGAATTGAAGTCGATTATCATGGGATTTCGATTCCCGGCCGGAGTTAAAGATTTAGCCACACCCGCCTGTTTCTGTGTGCGTCTGCCAAGAAATCTCATTCTGGCGGCAGACCGACCTCTTAATAACTGTCCGAAGACCTTTCGATTTGTGGACGTGACTGCCGAATGTTCTGCGCTACAGTGCTCTGATCGGAGATGATACTGGAGGGCATTCATGCATACAGATTCTGCCTCCGTAGATGAATGACCCTGAACTTGGCACGAGGGCCGAGGTCGTTCAATGCATAGGACTTGCGAACGGAGGAGGCTGCTCCATGGTCCGCATTACAGATCCGGAGATGCGCCTTCTTGACAGCTGCAGGGAAGAGACCGACGGAAAAAATGAGCTGGGAAGGTACACCGTCAACAGAATATCCAACAGCCAGTACATAGCGATGGTCATCAACTCGAACTGCCAAGTGGCGAGGATCGTTTCCGAGTGCGGGTGCTTCATCACTTCCGCCTCAAGAATCGCGGGCGGGGTGATCTCATGGATTGTCGTCGGCATGGAGTCCCCGGCAATGCAGCATCTGTGCCCGGCATAGAATAGCGCCAGATTGCGAAGTTCCTTCTGACCGACCTTCTTAGTACCGATGACCGCATGATCGGTGCCCGGCGCAAGGCTTCCGGGGAACTCCAGTTTCAACGGGTCGTTCTCTTTTGCTTTGCCATAGATCATGCTCAGGAACTTCTCGATAAGAGGCATTCCTCCGTCCTCGAATCTCTTCCAACCCCTTATGACCTCAGCACCGCCGTTCGAAACACCGACTCTTCCGCATGCAGTGTATTCGGGGTCAACAGCCTTGAAGTTCTGCAGTTTTAGATGTGCCGAGCTGAACGTGCGCCCGGTCGCCGCCGAAAGAATCTCTGCGCCGCTGCGGTCATCTGCCAGACCGCGGAGATAGAGTGCGCAGGCCATATCTGTCTCGTCCGGACTCCGTTTCGCATTGCACTGCACCATATGGACCTCGTTTCCTTTCTTAACATCGCATATGCAGACTAACGGGCGTCTGCCGTCACAGACAAATATACACTTGCCGATTCAAAAACCGATGGACAATCATACCCCCGAACAGCGCCACCGGAACATGGCCGCCATCAAATGCAGGGATACAGGGATTGAGGTGAAGCTGCGGAAGGAACTGTGGTCACGGGGTCTCCGCTATCGGAAGAACTGCAGGGAAGTTCCGGGGAAGCCCGACATCGTCTTCAAGGGGGCGAAAGTGGCAATCTTCTGTGATTCTGAGTTCTGGCACGGGAAGGATTGGGAAACAAGAAAGGATCAGATCCATTCGAACCGCGATTACTGGATTCCCAAGATAGAGCGCAACATAAAGCACGACGCAGAGATAAATAAAAAATTGACAGAGATGGGATGGACAGTTTTGAGATTCTGGGGAAAGGACATAGAGCAAAACACATCTTCCTGCGCCAATGAAGCAGAGCATTTAGTACGTAAATCTGAGCATTAACAGTAAAGATCATAATTTATGATTCGGAACAAATATCTCAAATATATTCAAAATATTATTAAAAAATAATTAAAATATTGATTGAAACAATAAGTTATATTATTGAAATATCACATATGTGCATAACATATTTTTGTTATATTTTTGAAATAATTTTAAATATCATATACAGCCATGGTTTGTCATGTATAATCTAGATGCCGGAACGACAGCTGTTACTTCCGATAAAAAGGAACGCTTCGAGAAAATAGCAACTGCGCGCACCAACAAAATTCTGAATGATCTGAGGCTTTTAGGAAACTGCTCCAACCGCGCATCGTACGAATACACTCAGGACGAAGTTAATCAGATGTTCCGTGCGATCAGGGAGGCAGTGTCTGAGGCCGAGGCGAAGTTTACCAAAAAAGGATCCAAGTCGGAGTTCAATTTCAAAAAATGAGGAGTCGGTATGGCGAATACTTGGAAATTTCCGATTACAAACGGATACCAGTTCCGCGGACTGAGCGCGAATGAACTCGACAATAAAGATTCTCCCACGCAGACATTTGTCAGAGAGATCATACAAAACAGCAATGATGCCCACGTCCAATATCCTGTTAAGGTCGAATTCGATAAATTCGATCTCAAAACATCAGATTTCCCCGATATAGAAGGATTCAGAAGAACTCTGGAACTCTGCAAAAAGGAAACGCAGTCCGACAGTGCTGGAAAACGCGATCTTGAAGCATATAATTCAAGGATCAGCAGCATAGCTTCAGACCATATCTGCGTAGTGCGCGTAAGCGATTACAATACTACAGGACTGACTGGTTCAAATTCAACTGCCCGCGACACTCCGTGGAACGCAGCCACGTTAGGGAAGGGAGTAACCCCGAAAGGAGGAAGTTCAGGCGGTTCGAAAGGCCGGGGCAAAGAATCGTTCTACAGGATGTCAGAGATAGGGTGCGTATTTTTTTCAACCCTTGATGAAGACAGAAACGAAGCCTCGATAGGATGCAGCTATCAGATTACCCACAGGGATGAAGATGGGACTCACGAAGATTTCGGGTGCTACAACGACGTAAACGGAAAATTCTCCAGAATGCAGCTGTTCCTCCAGCCCGGATACAAGAGAAATGAGCCGGGAACAGACATTTACATCCCGGCGTTCCGGATGGAAAAAGACACGGCGGAACAGATTAAAACGGCAGCAGTCAGAGACTTCTATGTAAGCATCCTCGAAGGAAAACTAGAGATCTCCGTTTTCGGTGAGAAAATCGATAATTCCTCGCTGGTAAGCACCATCGACTCTCTGATGCCGTCCGATACGAGATCCAAAAACTACAAAACTCTGGCGATGCTAAAGGAGAAAATATGCTGCTTCAATAAGGGCCCGGTAGCCAGTACAAAGGACTACGACATCTATCTTGCCCCGTCGGAATATACAATCAGCGTATCGGGAGTAAGAGCCGGAATGACGATAAAATGGGATTTCTATAAACTCCCGGAAAAAATCACAGGGCTCGTTGTCATCAGAAGCGACGATGCTTCGCGCCTTCTGGTGGAAGCCGAGAACATTTCTCACAATGATTGGAATGCGAGGAATGTAGATCCAAAGAGAAGAAGAGCAGTCAATGACCTTCTAAACAGGATTCGTGCAGACATCAAAAATGAAGCCGATAAACTCGCAGGAAACGACAAATCCACCTCCCTTGACGTCTCCGGCCTTGCAGAATACCTGCCCGCTGCAACGAACAAAGGCGATCCGAAAATTGCAATGAAAGAGTACTCATTCGACCCCATCAAGAATGTCAGAATCGCCAAGAAAACAAGAAAAAACACGGAAGATTCCACACCGCAGACAAATGAAAAACTGAACTCTGAGATTGACGAAAACAAAACCGATGCCACAGACACCAACACCGGCCCTGCCAATCACAATCCGGATCCTAGGCCCCATGAGCAAGGAAGACCGGGCGTAGTTCCCAATCCGGAAAACGATTACGAACGTATATTCAGAAAAGCCGAACTGACGGACGTAGAGTATATCTGCCTCAAAAACAGATCTAATGAGTACAGAGTGTCGTTTACTTCAAAAATTAACGGCAAAATCCGCCTCAAAATCGGAATCCTTATGTCAGACGGTAAACCCGGAGACAGCGCAGATGTGATCTCGGCAACAGACAGCAACGGAAAGACACTTCCCATAGATGAAGGAAAAATAGGCCCCTTGGATGTGGTTAAAAACGAAAAATATTCGATGAAAATCAGAATCGATTATCCAATATCCTGCAGGATCGAACTCGGAGGTGAGATAGTTGATCAGTAAACATCCGTATCCGTATCCGCGGCTTAGGGCAGACCTCGATGATTACGACAATTCGAGCATAGAATGCGATATTGATTGCAAAGAAACGGGAGTGAATCTGGAAATTCAGGGTCGCTTCACACTGATCAATGATACACTGACAAAACTGATCAATGAGGGATATGCGACCTACTGCAACGAGTTGACATGCACGGCCACTAATTCATCCGAACTCGTAAAAACATCGCAGTCTTTCAAATACTGGCTACAGAAGAACAACTATGCAGGCAAGCTGACCGTCGTTCCTGGCATAGTGATGACCAAGGATTTCTCCGGATTCAGGGATGATGATCTCAGCGAGGATTATGACGATGCCGAAATCGATCTTCATAAGGGAGATCTTGTGGCAGAAGCTGAGGCATACGACATCAGTCTGGACCGCGAGGATCCATTCGCAACGGCGGAATCAATCTGCAGGATCGCTCCGGGAGAGGACTACAATTACGACCCGACCGGAGATTATATACTGATCAGACTGCCCAAAAATCTCTTTGAGTATTATGAGGCAATTTACAAAAGAGATTTCTCAAAGACGTTCGCCGCCATCTTCGTAGTTCCTGTCCTGCAACAGGTCATTCAGGATTATTGGATTGATGAGATCTATACAAGCGAAAACATGTCGGGACTCAAATGGTATTCATCCCTGAACAACAGAATCCATGATCTGATAGGGGAGATTACGAAAGGAACCACGGCGCACGACATTGCCATCCAATTAGTGTGGGGGCTCATGGAGGATTCCGGAATCATCCTCGGCAAATACTACGGAGATGCACAATCTATAGACAGAGAAGAAGAGGATAATTATGATTAATATCGATCGTTTTGACTACGAATGCCTTGCCAAACTCCAAACAAGAGTAAATCTGAATCTCTCCAAATATCTTGAGAGAAATGATTATTGGCTTTCGGAAGAGGTGGGAGGGCTCGGCTACGATGTCATCCCCACTTCTCTCGATGTCGGCGATGTTGCATTTGATATGAGCGATATCGACAATCCGTCCGCCACCGATTTCAGTAATGCTGTTAAACTGCACAAGGCCCTGAACATCTCTCCCGAAATTGGAGCCAACGGGATGTTCTGGACGGTCCTTTCTCATCATTGCATCCCGTATCTCAGATACCGCTACAAACTTAAAGATCAGAAAACCGATGTTCAAATCAACAGGATCCAGCACGGATTCGTCTTTTCTGAATTGCTGTCGAAGAGAGAAAGAAGAAATGGAATCCTGCCACGCCTCTGGATGATTGCAGAACTGACATTTGACCCATCGGAAACAGATAATGGGTACGGACTTACCAAGTGCATGCTATCGGATCAAGATCTGGCGCAGAGCATTCTCGATCGCACGATCTTCATGAACGGAGTGGTGGTGAAATCTTTCCTCAAAAACTATCGGGACAGAGCTTCTTCCGGCAACCCGATGACCAGAAAGGAGACGAGGTCTCTGATGGTCTATCTTGACGCGCTCAGCGATGTCGAAGTCCTTGAATCTCTGGATGAATACGACTTGAAAGAGTATATGAAGAGGCATGAAGAATGGTATGAAGCCAAGAACTGACCTCAAAAGCAGATTAAGCCTCGCGCGCCTATATTCGGCAACGCATTATCCATCAGATCGCCAGGCAGATTGTCCGAATCAATCTTAATGAATTCGAGATGCACACCGCTATCTGCATCGGTGCGGTAAAGCCGAATTCCGTTGATACCTACTCTTTCCATGGCTTCTGAGGTCAGCGGCTCATACGGCTTCAGCCCGAACACCTTCTGCAGCACCCATTTGCCGAGATATGACTGCTTCTCGTATGATTCGATAGCCTTTCCGCCGTCCTGGGTTATGAATGACTCTATCTCGTTGCCTGAAGGTTCGAAGATAAGCATAAACTTCCTCTCCTCTTTCGGAAGAGCAAGGCTTTTGCCGTCATTCTTGAATGTCCCGATTCCTTTTCCGAAGAAGTCGGGATGAGCTCTGTGGAACTTCACTGATGCTGGAATAGGGATGTACATCTCAGACTGGGGGCGGTAGAGTATTTTCGTGACCCTGTCTGCAAAATCCATGTTCCCGGAACGATCGGCAGATTCCCTTATCTTGACACGCAAACGTTCCAGATTCGATCTTGCAGAATCATTCCTGACAGACGGTCCCAGAAGATAGTGTTCCAAATCGGATTGAACGTCACTGAGAATGCTGTCTGGAACGGTTCCGTTGTATTCGTCAAGCGAATCGATGATCTTCCTGCGGGAATCGCGGGACAATTTGGAACCGGTTCCGAAAAAGGCATTGAACCCCGAATAACGTTCGGGCTCTCCGTCTTTCCCGCTGATGAACCAGCAGTAAGATTCAGTGATTTTCGGCGACTCATGCGCCGGGACATCGGGCTCTGAATCCAGGAATTCCTCGTAGACTGTACGGTAGATATAGCGAATGAGGGCATCAGGATCGGGCGAGAACTTAACATCCCAGTCTTCGAGGACGATATTGCTGTTCCTGAAGTCCATGAGCAACTGGGAATCGGCCGAAGTGTAAGAATAATAATGCTTTCCGTCGGTGAAATCAAAATTTCTGGGATTTTTCACTCCTGTACATCCAAGAATCCGAATATTTCCGATGTCGATCTTCGAATAATCTGTTTCTCCGAGATGGATGACCGGCTTGCTGCCGTTCCTTTCCGGCATGAGTACATGATAAACGAGTTCCAGATTCGAATCCGACGGATCAGCCCTGAATCCGGATATCTGGGCGACGGCCGAATCCATGCGCTCATTTCTGCGGGCAGAGACCTTCCGAGCCAAATCGAGATAGAGGTCTGAATTTACACTGTCGACCTCGTCTTTGGTATTGTACTTTTCCGCATTGCGGACAATCTCATTAACCAAAGAATTCCATTGAAGAGAATCTCTTTTGAACTGCGCGATTTTCTGCCGTCCGTTGCTGAAAGTGAACGTTTTGATTCCGACAAGATACCGATGCTCTTCTCCTCCGATTTCCTTTATGACCGAGACATCGAAGGGCTGGTTCCCGATATCCTCAGCCTTGGCACCGAAGCTCTTCTGGAACGCTTTTTCCTGATATTTCGAAGGAATCTCCGGAGTCAGCGGCGAACCGCTGCTGTCCGCCTTCTGAGCCATCAGAGAACTAAGAGAGGAGAATGAGAGAATGCGGCGCTTATACTCTCTTCTCTCTGTTTCCGGAAGATCTGACCACATGCCCTTATTCTCCTTGGTATATTCAGAGCTCCTTTTCGCAATCGGCGCCGTTCATCGCTTTTATGATATTTTCGGCAATCCTCTTGATTACCGGAACTGAAACAGAATTGCCTGCCTGTTTATATTTATGGCTCTGAGCCATCCCTTCAGGAAACCGGTAATCTTTCGGGAATCCCTGGAACCTCAGACACTCTTCCGGGGTAAGCTTCCTTATTCCTTTCTCATCACGTATGATTGGAACATTATGGCCGCCCTCACCCATATTCGCTGTAAGCGTAGGACACATTCCGGATTTGTTCTTACGGACATACACGCGACGCCATTGATAGACTGTGCTGTTATCATCTATGGCTTTGTTAAGCGCATCATAGTATTGATGTTCTGGATGGTAGTAGAGTGAATCGTTCTCACTTCCAGAATAATCGATGATATCTGAAAGTTTGGTCACCAGCGGTTCCGGCGTCGGGAAGGCGAAATAATCCATTTCCGGACAGGAACCATCGGCTTTCTTCTTGAAGGCCACAATATAGATCCTCTCGCGGTTCTGAGGAATGTTTCCGTACCTGCAGGTGTTCAGTACTTTCTCGGTCACACAGTAGCCGGCATCTTCCAAAAGTTTCCGGATTACTCTGTAAGTGTTCCCGTTGTCATGTGTCTTCAGATTCTTCACATTCTCACAGAAGATCGTGCGGACGCCGATCTCTTCTGCAATCCTCATTACCTGATAAAACAATACTCCGCGGTCGTCTTCGAAACCTCTACGATATCCCGCTACAGAGAATGCCTGGCAGGGGAAACCTGCGCAGAGAATGTCGATATGAAGGTCTTTCGGTATTGAAAGTTCGTTGATGTCCCCTTCCTCTAATCTCACCTCCGGAAAGTTTTCTCTGAAAGTTTTGCAAGCAAAAGGATCGATCTCATTTGCCCAAACTGTTTTGGCCCCGGCCTGCTCGAATCCAAGATCTACGCCGCCGATACCGGCGAACAGGCTCGCAACAGTGTATCCGCCGTTCTTCATCTAATCGAATGACGATGACGCAACGCTGCTATAAAGTTTGGGTTTGTGCCTCCGCATAATGTCCGATGACCGACGAAGAATTTCGACTTACGAAATATGTGCCAGATGGCAGGCTGGAAGATTGTGGACCGATCTGCAGAATATTGCAGGTATCGAAAATTCAGAACAGTGCATTCGATTCTTCTGCAAAACTGAGTACAGATCGAATTCCGCAACTGCGCCTAAACGGCCTCAACGTCATGCGTATTACAGTGCTTCCCTCATATTTTGAACAATCAGAGATGATTTTTCTCTGATAATTCTCTCATACGGCATGAAACGTCTCAGATTGGATGATGCCATGCCTTCGAGTGCCGCACAATGAGCATACTTCGGAATTGAGCTGCGCCATTGATCTTCTGTGTACTCCGTGTTTTTCAATTCTCTGACAATGTGCCAGTAACGTGTGAAGATTTCAGCCAGAACTCTTGCCATGAAGGGATTTCTCAGGATATTGTAGTATGAGTTGAATATAGAGAAAATGTCAGGTTCATCCCTTTCCATTCTTAATTCATACTTTATTTTATTCCAGAATTGGGGGTCGCCGAGAGTTTTGATCAGGATTTTACGATTCTTTTCTTTCTGTCTGAATTCCTCCTTCAGTATTTTTCTTGCCTCGGAAACAACTTTTCCGCAGAAATCTGCTCTGTCTGACGGATCTGAAGAACTGTACACTGGATTCTGCATAAGTGCCATTTCGCAAAATCTGAAAATGTCGACATCTACATCCAGAGAATAGCACATATCAAATAGTCTCTGATTGCAGCACAGGATATGGCCTGCAACATCTTCCGGATTCAGATCATCCAGGGACACGTTTACGGTTTCTTCTGCAGGATTTACACATTCAAGATGCATCATTCTGCCTCCTGAATCTGATTATTTCATTTTCAACAGCGGAATTGATCTTCTTTTTATCAATCCCATAGATTTCATCTATTCCGTACAAAATTTTGGCTCTTTTGCCTACATGCGGCGCAGTAATCTTTAGGACATTGGGAATTTCCGATTTCAGTTTCAGATCGATCACGGCTTCAGAATAATCGAGCTGCCATTCGATGGTGGCATCAATTGCCTTGCATACGTATTCCATGATCAGATCGGAAGATGCCTCATCTCCATCTTCTTCTGTTTCTTTTGAAGAGATATCGGTTATTTCCATAAGACTGCTGCAAAGCAATTTCGAATTCACATTATTACGATATGCCGTGTCATCCCAATATCTGACGATCTTGAAATTTGACATATATTGAATGGCTTTGGCTTTCTTCGAAAGAGCATAAATCGATGTATCTTCTTCCAATAATGGGACATCGTTCAAAATCAACTGACCTCTTCCCATACCGGAAGCTTTGAGATATTTCGGATACATGGTCGGGAGCATATCCTTTATCAAATGACCGACGCTTGCAAAAACATATTTTTCCTTAATGTCAGTGGCATAATATGGAGTAATTTTGCCATCCACGGGATTCAAGAAAATATGATTGTAAGCATCGATATCGATTATGCTGCCGTGTATATTTCCGCTGCCACCGAACAATTTGACTGAATCTGAAATTTCTTTCAATTTATTGCGGAAAGACTCGGAAGCTTCAATCATCATCAAACAATACTGCTCCAAATTGTTGTAATAATAATCGAGGCCATGCTCTACAGCATGTGGCATCCCCCCGTCCATAAGGCAGATTTTATCTTGATTCTTCGAAAAGAAACAATATATCTCCGATCTTTTCAGCATGTAGATGTCCCAATCTCTGCTATACTGCATCGATATGCCAAGTCCCCAGTTGAAACTGCAATATTGATCATTGCTGATTTTGTAAATTCCGTCCGATAGATATCTGAAAATATCATGCTTATATGATATTGTGAAACAATGAAAATCCAAAGATTTCCTGTGATAACCAATTTGGTTGTCTGAATATACTCTTTTGTTTCCGTCGGAAATTGCATTGTTGATATGGGTGTGCCCGTTAACGTAAATCCAATTCGGTTCGTATTCCGCACTTTCAGACCAGTTCTCCACAGGCATGTGAGTGAAGACCAAAACAGGATAATCGGATAGGCACTCATGCACTTTATCGTATAGTTTTTTGAACCTTTTTGTCTGTTCCAAATCTTCTTTTTCTGTAGAGATTGCTTCAGAATACAGCCCTATGGAAGCATTGAAATTCTTATTGCAACCAGAGAAACCTAGGCCTCCGAGAATTATCAGTGGTGTGGATGAACAGGTTTTGCGAAGGTCATCTTTTGTCGATTCCAATACTTCTTCTTCAGAGGCAAAATACAGTTTCCCGTTCTCATATAGTACAAGATCATTTTGCGCAAGCAAAATCCCGAGATCTCTGAACATTTCACGATATTGCTTCACAGATTTCTCGAAATCTCCGTGAGAAGTACTCCAAAATTCATGATTGCCGAGAAGAGCAACGATTCTCCTTGGCTGAATGTAGATAATTACTTCTTCAAAAAATAGCCTGACCAAAGAGATATCATTTGCGATATCTCCTCCGAAAAGAAATATTCCTGACTTATCCTGATATTTTTTGAATGCTTTTTTTACATATTGCTTGATAAAAACTCTTATTGCATCCTCTGATAGAGCATTGGTTTTGAAATGTTCCAGAATCTTGAATTCCAAATGAATATCGGTTACATAATAAACTGTGAGGTCATTTACAGAAAAGTCAACCTTTTCCATTACGGGAAGGTTCCTTCTAGGTATTTTAGAATCTGATGAAAATTCTTTAAGATTATATTCAGAAGGCTGTTTTAAAGGATAAGACCCTGAATCGGCCCGCATTGTTTCATTAGGCATAGTTTAGAAAATGCTGTTATTTTATAATCGATTTCCGACTTGAATTATCTGGCACATCTGTTTCAATTCAATCGCTTTCGATAGTTTCCTTTTTTCCATCTGTCCCGATTATGATCAGTATCTCCCCTTCCCGGCACATCGCCTCCCCGTTCCTGAACTCCCCCGCCTCATCATACCTCTCGGAGTATAGCGGCCTCCCGTAAGCATCGATGTGGTGCCACCCGTCCGCATCCCTGACGGCCGCGTACCCCTCAGAGTACGGCCTGCATTCGATGTGCCAGTCATCGAGCAGGAACTCTCCTGCATCGGAGATGAACGTGCACCCGAGGCCGCCCTTCCACACCGGCGCCGCCGTCCCCGAGAAGGGATCGACATCATCGAACCTGAACCGGTACGGCTGCATCCCATTGTCCCCGATGTGCCCGCAGCTGCCGTCCTCCCGCCGGAACGGCACCATGCCGTTCTCCGCCTTCCCGGCCCAGGCGTACGGCCCGCCGATCCTCCTCCCGGAGGCATCGAGGATCCATCCGCCCTCGAACCTCATGCCTTCTCCGAGATCATACGATCCAGATGCTTCGGAAGGGAGCTCTTTCCTTCTCCACAGCGGCGCCGTGTCGATCTCCTTCCGCGGGAACCTGTCCGGCAGCGGGTATTCCTTCCCCTTCCAAACGAAGAGCTCCTCCTTCCCGCGCCTGATGAGCATGAACCCCTCGCAGAAATCCGCCCAGGTGTCGTCCGGGTACCTCCCCGCGAGGTAGCCGATGACCCTCATCAGGTACAGGTCGTGGGTCACGCACACGGTCAGCAGCCCGTCCTCCTCCAGCTTCGGCCTCAGCGCCTTCAGCAGGAGCTCGGCGTTCTTCTCAGGAGGGAACAGCCCGGGCGTGCCTGCGCCCGCGAGGTCGCAGAAGGTGATCTCGGACACCGGGTAATCCTTCCACGTCTGCTCGACGGCGGTCTCATCGGAGACGAACGGCGTCCCGGGCTCCCCGAGGACCTCCGACGGCACCGGGCCCGGGCCGCCGCATTCGTCCGAGATGAACCCTGCCGTCTGCATGCACCTCTGCA
>Ga0256406_1002133_pt1 | contig 29137 bp, 27 predicted proteins | sample RumenRJG_03DNA_FD_185986 | JGI IMG/M metagenome (GOLD analysis project Ga0256406, IMG submission 185986) | Bovine rumen microbial communities from Lethbridge, Alberta, Canada - RJG_03 | ecosystem: Host-associated > Mammals > Digestive system > Stomach > Rumen | place: Canada: Alberta | collected... | reverse complement strand
ACATAATTGTATGTTTGCGCTGCAAAAGCATCCGGACTGAACCGAACAAACCGCCTTGACAGGTGCCGGAGAAGATACGTTTGCGCTGCAAAAGCATCCGGACTGTGTCCCATGCATTGGTCGCAGGATGCCGGTGTCTGAAATCCTACTCATTTTCCTCTCACGTATTTCCCGGCTTTTCCTCCCGTCAAACTTCAGGCAATCGCCTCCGAAAGCCGCACGGAGAACCGTTTGTCCCAAGGTGATCTCATTCATCCTTTAACACACGGGTTTGGACTTGACCCCTTTTTAGCTACCTGCGAAACTCAAATTAGTTTATCATCTTTATCTATGTAATTCAAAGGGATGTTTTTAGAGTAGCACTTTGGGCAATCCAGATTATCGCATGCATTAACAAAAAGGATTTACAATGAGTAAGCCGGTGCCTGGCTACAGACATGCACTGTTTTTTGGCTATTAGTCTTTGTCAAAGTTTAACTTCAGAAAACGAAATATTAACAATAAATTATATTAAAACGTTTGATAAAGAAAAAAATAATTATACTTGCAAAAACAATTAATAAAAAGGAAGGAACGGACATGCATTAGGGCAACATCTCTACAATATATTTTTAATCAATCAACTCAATTACATTAATTGCATTTATGAAAAAGATCTTTATTTGTGCATTGTCACTATTAACCGCCGCTTGGTTCTTCGTTTCGTGCACAGAAGACTCAACGCTTTATTGCGGAACGACAAAACCACAATTTAACTCACTTTCCGACCCTAAAGCTGTTGCGTTCTTTCATAATGCAACTATCGAAGCATATTTAGAAACAATTACGAGAAGTGATGATATTTCACCTAATGACGATGTTAAACTAATCTGCCAAATTGTGTCAGGATTACTATTACAGTATGGTTCCCAGATCTCACCAACAGATGAAGACATTGAGATAATTGCAGAATATAGCCGCGATTTTTCAGCAAGAATTAAGGATTCGGTACTTGATGCTTTAACTTATTACATTAATATTTTGCCTTTTGATTCTGAGACTAAAACAGAGTTGCTCAGATTAAGCATTCTTGATATCCAAAACGGGACGAATATGGCATTGGAATACATGAACAAGCAGAATGCTCTTAAGACAAGATCCATTCTTTATTCAAATGAATGGAAAACATTTTGCGCAGTAGGAAATGCCTCAGCATTATTTTGGAAATCTTTAGAAACAAGAGGGCGGATTGATTCTCGTGGATGGTTCGGAACATTTGCAGATGCAGCAGGGTCATTAATATGCGCTGGCTGTGGCGTATGGCCAGGGATTGTTGTTTCTGCAATATTCTCCTTGAATGCAAATTACGGTGAGCCCAATTTCGATGATTGTATGGACACAAACTGTGATTAATTATGTTTAAAAAATATCTAAGTTGCTGCATTGCCACATTAATTGCTGTTGCAATAACGATGTTTGTCGGTCACAATTTCGACCTTCTGAATTATTTAATTGCTTCAGGAGTGGTTATTTTGTTCTTCTCTGCCCTTTATGCTGTGATATTTACTATTAAAAAATGGAACTCGCAAAATCATAGCTAGTCTTGTTTTGCGATAGTTTATGACCGGCGGCCCGACTGGCTGGCGAATCAGTTAGCCTAGCTGCCGAGGGCGAGGTAAATCCATCAGCCGGCGCCTGGCTACAGACATGCACTGTTTTTTACGAAGTTTTTCCTAGCAATTTTATGAGGGAATACGGAAAATATTCCGTATTTTAGTGTGACTTTCGGCCGGGATGCCGAGGGGACATATTCACTAAATTTAAACAGATCGAGATGTCATTGAACAAAGTAATGCTGATTGGTAACGTGGGGAAGGATCCTGAGATACGTTATCTTGATGGTGGCGGCCAAAATAATCCTAACGCCAAGGTTGCAAATTTCACTTTAGCAACATCTGAAAGGTATCGCGACCGCAACGGAAACCCTCAGGAGCGGACTGAGTGGCACAATATCGTTGCTTGGAGGAACAGCGCCGACATAGCTGAGAAATATGTAAAGAAGGGCACGCAGCTGTACATTGAGGGCAAACTGCGCACTCGCGACTGGACTGACCAGAGCGGCAATAAACGCTATACTACCGAGGTATATGTGGATAGCATGCAGCTCTTGGGAAGGAAGAGCGACAATCCAGGAGCTTCTGAAGGAGGACAGCAGTATGGAAGCCAGACGCAGTATGGAAGCCAGACGCAGTATGGCCGGCCAACGCCTCAATACTCAGCCCCAGCAGAGCAGGCTTACGGACAGCAGGCCCCAGCATCGCAGCAGGTTTACGGGCAGCCGCAGCAGGCTCCAGCATCGCAGACGGCTTACGGACAGCCACAGCAGGCCCCAGCATCGCAGACGGCTTACGGACAGCCACAGCAGGCCCCGGCATCGCAGCAGGCTTACGGACAGCCACAGCAACCAGCAGGCCCAATGCCTTCACAGCAGGCGACCGACGAACCAAGCGATGACCTTCCGTTCTAAACATTTTCCGGAAAATGTTTCACGGTCATCGCTCATATTTTGAAATATCAACAATAACAACGCATAGAGAAAACAATGAGTTCTAAAATCGATGTAGTCCTCGGGCTTCAATGGGGCGACGAGGGCAAAGGTAAGATTGTGGATGTGCTCGCAGGGCGCTATCCTGCGGTAGCCAGATTCCAGGGCGGCCCTAACGCCGGCCACTCGCTTCATTTCGACGGCAAAAGCTTTGTCGTAAGAAGCATCCCTTCCGGAATATTCAGAGAAGGCTCAGTGAACATAATCGGAAACGGAGTGGTTTTCGATCCCGTGACTTTCAGGGAAGAATGCAGCCAGATAGAGAAACTTGGAGTGAACCCCAAAGATAAGGTCCTCATTTCAAAGAAAGCTCATCTCATACTCCCTACGCATCGCCTTCTGGATGCAGCCAGCGAAGCTGCCGCAGGCAGAGGCAAAATCGGCTCCACGCTCAAAGGCATCGGGCCTACCTACACAGACAAAATCGCAAGGCACGGACTCAGGGTGGGCGACATCCTTGCTCCTGATTTCAAGGAACGCTTCGAGAAGCTTAAGGCCAGGCACATTCAGATGATCAATGATTTGCACTACGAATGCGACCCTTCGAAGGACGAGGCTGCATGGATGGATGCGATTGAGTTCGTAAAGCAGTTCAAGCTGGTGGATTGCGAATATTTCGTCAATTCCTGGCTGGAATCAAAGCCTATGCTTGCAGAGGGTGCCCAGGGCTCCATGCTGGACGTGGACTACGGGTCTTATCCTTTCGTGACCTCATCCTCGACCACCATCGGAGGGGTTTGCACCGGACTAGGTGTCGCACCATCCCGCGTCGGCAAAGTCTACGGAATATTCAAGGCCTATTGCACTCGCGTTGGCAGCGGCCCGTTCCCTACCGAGTTATTCGACGAGACCGGCGAGAGGCTTCGCCAGATCGGTCATGAATATGGCGCCGTGACAGGCCGTCCTCGCCGTTGCGGCTGGCTCGACCTCGTCGCCCTGAGGTACACTGTGATGCTGAACGGAGTCACCGACCTGATCATGATGAAGTCTGACTGCCTGGACGATTTCGACTCCATCAAGGTCTGCACCTCCTACAAGGTTGACGGAAAGGAAACCAAGGAGCTTCCTTATGACATCTCTGCTCCGATCGAGCCAGTCTACACCGAATTCAAAGGGTGGAAGAGAGACCTGACCGGCGTTCGCGACGAAAACGAGCTTCCTAAGGAATTTGAGGAATATATCAAATTCATGGAAAGCTACTTAGGCGTGCCGATCAGCATAATTTCCCTCGGCCCGGACCGAGACGCCACCATCGAAAGGTGATATTTCAGAATTAAAAAGTAAGGTGACTAACAGTGAAAGACTTGACCCGAGCCTCGGAAGTCAGACAAAAATCTTTCGGGGTTCGGGTCACTTTTTAGCCTGCTTATTCATTAGTCTAGAGCATCACTCCGAACGAGACTTGCTGATGCATTTCCGGCCACCACTGGTTGTCCATCAGATCCATCGGCGAATATCTTACGTAAAGAGAAAAGTGTTTCAGATTAATCTGAGCCATCAAATCCACCGTGATAGGATTGCAGTGGACGAATTCGTATTTGTCTTTCTGCTTGTTCCCATCGACGCTATACTTAGCCTTCAGGACGCTCTTCGTGTTGAATTCCACGACCGGCCCGACGGAGAAACCATATCCATTCTTTATGTTGTAGGAATATAACAACGGAACAGTAATGCTGAATACGCTGAGCCTAGAAAGCTTCGGCTTGGAGCCTGCCGGATAGGGTCCTGCCAATATGCGGCCGTCCTCGTCACGGCTGAGCATCCTGTCACCGGTCATTGTGAAATTCCTGGAAAGGATTCCCAGCCCTAAAGAAAGGCTGCTGCGCTGCCAATATTTTTCAGCATAAAAACAGAAAGGCTGGATTTCTATGGACCTGGAAACGTTGAAATCCAACGGGTCGCCCGTGTTCGCATAAATAAGCCCGAATCCCATGCCTGAGAGCTCAAGCTGAGAATTATCCTTGTTCTTGATTCTCCCGTAGAAGGGGATGTCGAAATCGATTACTTCCACGGAACCTGCGTCATCATTTTTCCTTGCTGACGAATCGTTACGGCAAGAGTCTTTGTCTTGTGCCAGCGCCGGAAAAGAAGACAAAATCAACAAAGAGGCAACAGCCACGTAATTTAGAATATTCATGTTTTTCATTTTACTTTCCTGTGTTTGAAAATTTTATTTAAATCGTCAGGCGTTGCCTCTCCCTTCATGTACACTACCGTGAGGTAGGCCTCGCCATCGATGCGTTTCTGCTGGAAACCGATGTACTGGTAGAGAGACGGCTTCTGGCCGGAAAACCTCATAAGGCGATAAACCAGATGCCCGTCGGTAGATACCTTCTCGTCATCTATGGCCGTAGCGGAATCATCCTCCAGCCAGCGCAGCACATGAGCTGTTTCCTCATCCGTAGCTTTGAAGCGGATGCTTTTGAAATAGTCCAGATTGTAGGCCTTCAGTTCTTTGCCTTTCACGACAGACATGGTTACCTGCGAGCGAGGATGCCAATTGAAGACGCTATCGGTCTTGAAACTTTCCTGAGCCAGGGCTGAAGCAAGGCCCAGGAATGAAAATGCTATGCAAATAAAAATCTTTCTCATTCTTCTTCCGTGTTAAAGAAATCAGACAATTGATCGTAAACACCTGTATCCGAAGATATTAACTCCGCAAGCGTAGACTCGACGTCATTCATCACCACCTCTTTGTCAGTGATCTTCGCACCTTTGTAGAAGGTGACACAGACATTTTTGCGATTGTGGATGCCAAGCCCTATGCCGAAAAGGGTCACCAGGCATGCGGCAGCCACTGCTATTCTTGAATATATTGAATATGCCCTCTTCTTCTTGTCGGCCTGGCCTCGGCCCACAGCGAAGAAGCTCATGACGGCGCGCAATTCGTCATATTCCTTGGCAGCGCCTTCCGGAGAAGCCAGGAAATCCTTAAGTTCCTGTTCTTCCGAATCGGAAAGCATCCCCTCGAAATAACGGTTCGCATATTCTTTATAATCCTTCATATTCATTTTCATATTTTTCTCTGATTAATTTCCTGGCCCGCGAAATCTGCATTCTGACAGCCGCAGGCTGCATTTCAAGCCTTGACGCTATGCTCTCGAAAGTCGCCCCCTCATATTCATGCATCCTCATGATCTCTCTCTGGAGAGGCGACAGCATCTCCTCGATCGTGGCTTCCACTTTCCTGAAAAGGGCTTCCTTTTCCAGAGGGTCGCCATCGTCCGCAGCCACCTGCCTCCCATCAAGGCTTTCCATCCTCGTCCTGCTGACCTTGCGGTACTCATCGATGGTGATGTTTCTGGCAGTCTTCGCCAGCATGCCCTCAGCCTGAGACTCGTTGGCGAAATTCTTTCCCCAGAGCCGGCAGAAAGCATCCTGAAGAGCATCTTCAGAAGACATGCCCCTTCTACGCCTCAGCCGCATGAATGCTTTTGTCAGAAAATCATCAATCATCTTTTTTCGTCTTCACCTATAATACGAAAAGAGGGCGGGAATGTAACACAAAAAAAGACGCCCTCGGCAGAACAACTGCATTAGGGCGCCCGACATAGTAATGAAAATTTCCTACACCAGCCCGGAGAAGCCCATGAAGGCCATGGCCATGATGCCGACGGTGACTAGGGCGATAGGAAGGCCTTTGAATGCCTTAGGTACATCGTTCAGTTCCAGATGTTCGCGAAGCCCGGCAAACAGAATCATCGCCAAGCCGTAACCCAAAGCCGTAGCGAAGGCATAGACGACTGACTCACCGAGGTTCAGCATGTGAGCAGGGCCTCCACCGAAAGAGAATTCCTTTGTCACCACGTTGATGGCGACACCCAGCACAGCGCAGTTGGTGGTGATGAGCGGCAAATATATTCCTAAAGCCTGATAGAGCGAAGGGCTGATCTTCTTCAACACGATTTCCACCATCTGCACCAGAGCAGCAATCACCAAAATGAAGGCGATGGTCTGCAGAAACTCCAGATGCAAAGGCAAGAAAAGATATTTATTTATGAGATATGTCACCAGCGTGGACAGAGTGATCACGAAAACCACGGCTCCGGACATGCCAGTAGCGGTTGACGATTTGTTGGAAACGCCAAGGAAAGGACACGTGCCCAGGAACTGGGCCAGCATTATGTTATTGACGAATATCGCCGAGATTATTATGAGAAAATATTCCATGGCTTAATTCTTTTTTGCGATCTTGTTGAACAATACCATCAGATAGCCCAGCACCAGAAAAGCGCCAGGAGCCATCACGAACACCAGGATTCCGTCGCCGGAGATGAACTTGTAACCGAATATGGAGCCCATGCCGATAATCTCGCGGACAATGCCAATCACCGTAAGAGACATCGTGAAGCCCAAGCCAATTCCAAGCCCGTCCAGAGCCGAGTCCAGAATGCCATGCTTATTCGCGAAAGCTTCCGCCCTACCCAGAACGATGCAGTTCACGACGATGAGCGGGATGAATATTCCGAGGGTCTTATACATCTCCGGGGTGTAAGCTTGCATGACGAACTGGAGAATGGTCACGAACGTCGCAATTACGACTATGTACACAGGAATGTGCACCTTGTCCGGAACCACAGGGGCAATCGCAGAAATGACTATGTTGGAGAGAACCAGCACGAACAGCGTGGCCAGGCCCATGCTGAGGCCGTTGATGGCCGACGTAGTAGTGGCCAGCGTAGGGCACATTCCGAGAATGAGCACGAATGTAGGATTTTCCTTGAAGAACCCTTTTGTAAAAGTCTGTAATCTTGTCATGGCCTATTCTCCTTTAATATTTTTATAAGCCTCAACCGCATTCTTCACAGCCAGCGCATAAGCCCTGGAAGTGATCGTGGAAGCAGTAATGGCATCGACATCACCGCCGTCTTTCTTGACGGCAAGGATCTTTGACGAAGGGTCGAACCCTTTCCATTGAGCCTTGAAGTGCTCGTCGGTCGTGCAGTTCGCCCCAAGGCCTGGGGTTTCGCTGTGAGACAGCACGGAAGCATTGTAGACGATTCCGTCAGTAGTTATCCCGACCATGAGCGTAAGAGCTCCGCCAAAACCAGTTGCCTCGGACTTGATGGCGTATGCGACCACGGAGCCATCCTTCGAGCATTCGTAATACTCAGAATCCTTGCCCCCGACGCTAAGTGGCTTTGCATCAGAAATTTGAACGCCATCAGGCACCACTGCGCTGATGGACTCCATCAGTATGTTCTTATTCGTCTGCGCTATTGGCTCAGCAGTGACTGAATAGATGCCAGCGAGCAGAGCAGAGCAAATCAGGCAGGTCCCCGTCAGGACCAGCAGCATATTCGATAAATTAGATTTTGCGGCCATGACTTATGCCCTCCCATATTTTTTCTGATGGAACCAGTTGTTTAGAAGAGGAACCGTACAGTTCATTATCAGTATAGCGAAGCTCATGCCCTCTGGGTAAGAGCCGAAATATCTTATCATCAATGTAAGGAAGCCTATTCCCATGCCATAAATCACTCCACCCTTCGTGCTCATAGGAGAGGTCACGTAGTCGGTCGCCATAAAGCAGGAGCCGAGCAGGAGCCCTCCGGTGAGAAGGTTGAAGACAGGATCCGTGAACTGAGCCGGATTGGCAAGCCAGAAGATCAGAGAGAAGCCAGCCACGGTGCCCAGGATGGACAGCGTAATCCAAGGCTTGATCACCTTGCGAACGACTAGATAGATGAAACCTGCCAATATGGCTATGGCACAAGCCTCTCCAGCGGAACCGCCGATGTTTGCAAACAGCATCTGCGAATATGAATATCCATGCTGCGCCATGATGTCAGGGACCGAACCACCTTGCATCAGACCTTCCTTGATGGCCCCCAGAGGCGTCGCTCCAGAAACCGCATCGGCTCCGAAAAGCCCCTGAGGGATCTCCCAGCGCGTCATGTACTTAGGGAAAGAAATCAGCAGGAACACGCGGCCCACGAGCGCTGGATTGAAGACATTCTGCCCAAGCCCCCCAAAGGACATCTTCGCGACACCTATTGCAACCACAGCGCCAATGAAAACAACCCACCACGGAGTCGTGGAAGGCAGGTTTAGCGCCAGCAATATTCCTGTGACCGCTGCAGAGAAATCCCCGATGGTGGAAGGCTTCTTCAGTAGATATCTAGTGATGAGATATTCAATCAATATGCAGGATAAGACGCTCACAGCTAGAACAAGCAGTTCCCCAAGGCCGTAGAAGACCACGGAAACTATTACTGCGGGCAATAGTGCTATTACTACGTCCAGCATCAGGTTCTTTGTGCGAACCTTAGAATGTATGTGAGGTGAAGGTGAAACAATTAATTTTTCCATGGCTATTCAGTTTTTGCTTTATCAGCCTCAGCCTTTGCTTTGGCAGCCTCGGCTGCAGCCTTGGCGGCAACGGCGCGAGCTTTCAAGATTCCCATGACCTGCCCCCTTGCGAGGCTTATGATGTCGAGAAGAGGCAGGTTAGCAGGGCAGGTGTATAAGCAGCAGCCGCACTGAATGCAGTCTTGAGCGGCATTGCGCTCGAGAGCGGCAGCGTCACCAGCCTTGTAAAGACGATACAGCAGGAATGGCTCCAGACCCATAGGGCAGGCATCTGCGCATTTCCCGCAGCGGATGCAATGGCCTTCCGGCTCCCTCTTCGTCTGTTCTCTCGTAAGGAACAGGATAGAGCCAGTTCCCTTGAGGGTTGGTCCGTCCAGGTTAGATATAGCTTTTCCCATCATAGGACCGCCGCTGATTATTTTGGCGGCATTTTCAGGAACGCCTCCAAGCTGATCGATTATGAATCGAAGCGGCGTGCCAACCCTGACGAGGACATTCGCCTGATGAGGGAAGCACTCGCCCGAAACAGTGATGGAATTCTCGAACAGAGGCTTGTTTTTCTGAACGGCCTCATAGACAGCCAAGGCTGTGGCCACGTTCTGAACAACGGCACCGACGTCAATCGGCAGCCCGCCGGACTTCACCTGACGGTGCATGACGGCATCGATGAGCTGTTTCTCTCCACCTTCCGGATACTTTTTCATCAGCGGAAGCACTTCTATTCCAGCATATTCAGGGTCTTTCCCTCTCAATTCCGAAAGGACTTTCTGAATATTCTGTATTGCCTCCGGCTTGTTGTCTTCGATTGCGATGGTGGCTTTGGCAACACCCAGCACATGCTTTATGAGGGCAGCGCCAACGACCACCTCGGCCCCTCTCTCGCGAAGGGTCCTGTCATCCGCCGTGATGTAAGGCTCGCACTCGCAGCCGTTGATGATAAGCATCTCGCACGTCTTCCCCGGAGGAGGAGAAAGCTTCACGTGGGTCGGGAAGGTAGCACCACCAAGGCCTACGATGCCACCCAGCTTGATTTTCTCCAAAATAGCCTTGCCATCGGCAGGAATGTCAGCCACCAATGCATCGGACCTGTCGATAGACTCCAGCCATTCATCGCCCTCAACGGCAATTTCCACGGTAGGTTGTGCCTTTCCAGCCTGATCGAGCGTGTCTTTTATGGACTTCACTGTTCCTGAAACGGAAGAATGAATGTAGGCCGACATGAATCCGCCCGGCTCTCCGATTACCTGTCCGACCTTCACCTTGTCGCCTACTGCTACGACTGGCTTGGCTGGAGCGCCAATATGCTGAGACAGCGAAATGTAAACCACAGGAGGGACTGCAAGTTTCTCAATCTTGCACTCACGGGAGATCTTCGAGTCGCCAGGATGAATGCCACCCATTGAAAATGTTCTTCTTGCCATATTCTAGTCCTCCTTTTTTTCTACTGGTTTTGCCGCAGAAGCCTCTGCTGCTTTTGCTGCGGCCTCGGCCTCGCGGGCTTTCTTCTGACGCTCCAGGACGCGAGCCTTCACGGCAGCCTTATCCAGAGGCTTAGGGAAGTTCACCCCATGAATCGCTCCCCTAGGGCACATGGCCTCACACTCGCGGCACAGCTTGCACTTCGTATAGTCTATGTAAGCCACATTGTTCAGGAACTGGATAGCGCCATGCTGGCAGGTCTTGTAGCATATTCCGCAACCAATGCAGGAAGCATCGCAGGCCTCCTTCGCCTCAGCCCCTTTAGTAAGGTTTCTGCAAGCCACGAACATTCTCATGCCCCTAGGCCCCTTGTTGCGCAGCTCTATCAAGCCCCTAGGGCAAGCTTTCACGCAGGCTCCGCAAGCCGTGCACTTTGTCTCATCCACGGTGGCAATGCCCAGAACCGGATCCACCTTGATAGCTCCGAACTGGCAGGCAGCCTCGCAATCCCCGCAGCCCAGGCAGCCGAAACGGCAAAGAGTGTCCGGAGCTACTCCAACCTTGGTCTTGCAGCTTCTCGCTCCGTCATATTCATAAATCCTAGGCCTGTTCTCGCAGGTACCATTGCAACGAACCACGGCAACCATAGGAGCTTTTTCCTTGACCTCATAGCCAAGGATTGCAGCCACCTTTTTCATAACCTCGTTGCCGCCCACCGGGCAGAAATTATTGTCGAGATTCGGAGCCTTCACGGCAGCCTCGGCGAAAGCATGGCAGCCAGCAAAGCCGCAGCCTCCGCAGTTGGCCCCTGGCATCACCTTCTCGACCTCCTCTATTCGAGGATCCTCAACCACCTTGAAGCGTTGAGCGACAAGGTAGAGGGCAAGCGCAAGCAACAGACCCAAGGCTGTTATGATTACGATTGTCCAGATGATAGTAGAAGTCATATAATCAATCAATTAACGTTCTTGATATAAAATTCGTATTTCCTCTCAAGCCTCTCTCTGAAGAGATAGACTATGAAATAATAGATTGCAACGCCTCCGACAGACGCCAGGCCGGCCAGAAGCTCGGATTTTCCAAGCGCGGACAAAGTTACTATTAAAATAAGTAAAATCACAACCGGAATGACATACGATATCAACACAGCTTTCAACCCCAAAGACTGCCCCAGGCAGAGCTCAACTTCTTCTCCGACATAATGAGGAGTGACTCCGTCGTTCGGCACATCGATGATTTTCTTCTTCGACTCGGGGGCGCTGCAAAGACCAGCGACTTGACAAGCCGAACAAGCAGACTCGGACACGATTTCGACTGAGATCTTGTCTGGTTCTATTGATGATATTCTGCCAGTATGAGATATTTCTTTCTTCGACATCATTTAACCAGAGAACTGAAAGGATGCTTAAGGCCTTCATAAGATTCCAGCCTTCCTTTGAACTGCCCTATCTTAAGCGGCGCGCTGAAATACACAGGAATGCGATTATCATCGTCCGAAATCCAGCAGAGCAGGTCAGAATCGCCAGAGAACACATCGCCGACGACCACTTCGAACCCGAATTTCAGGCATGTCACTCTGCCCAGGCCGGAAACGTTCTTGGTCTCTTTCCCAAAATACACGCAATGAAGCGTGTACACGTCATCATCCATGATGAAGGAAAGAGGATAGCGCTTGCCAACCTCGACTCCCGTCAAATCTATATTCCTAAGCAGGTAGAACATTGTCGGAATGTCCAGAGTGCAGCTCGTAAGCTCTTTCTGTAAAGAGAACTGACCCTTGCGAGAAGTCTCCATGTTCGCAGTGACGACTCCTTTATCCTTATACCATACGAAAGAGGAATTGTTATTCAGCCAATAACTTCCCTCCTTGGAAATCCGCTTGAATCTCACTGGAGAAAAGCCATCGCGAGTAAACCAAGAATCCAAAGTTTCCCTCACCTTGAAAAAGTTATCATAGAACTTCTGGGTCTGCCCTGAAATCGTAGCGTGAAAAACTTTCTTGCCATTCATCGTCGTCGTATCGACTTTCATGTAGGCATCGGCAACATCGGCATTTATCATGCCCCATTTATAATGTAGCTTGTATGAAAGAATTTCCCTGTCCCCGAAAGCCCTGTGGTTCTCGCTCAAGTCCTTGACTGGCAGACAAGTTCTTTTGTCATTTCCGGCAAAAGAAGGCAAGCAGGACAACAGGAAAAGAATCAACGTTGCATATCGAATCCTATTCATAGGCACTAAAAATCTGTGTTGCTTCCAAATTCACCGCCCTGGCCGATAGAGTCGAAATTCATGGCCGAATCCGTACCCTGGGCGCTTGCCTGAGCCGCTAGAGAGTCACTTGGCTCGATGAATCTAACCTGATCCCCCTTGAACAGCATAGGCACTGATCCAACCGCTCCGTTACGGTTCTTTGCGATTATGATTTCTGTATTCTCTTTATCTTCAGGAGTTTCCTGACCGCTTGTAAGGCCAAGGAAAAACGGACGATGCAGGAATATCACCATGTCGGCATCTTGCTCTATGGAACCCGATTCCCTGAGGTCGCTCAGCTGAGGCTTCCCGTTGCTTCCTGCTCTTTGAACGGCCTGCCTCGAAAGCTGTGAGAGAGCTATTATAGGAATATTCAGTTCCTTGGCGGTGGCTTTCAAGCCTCTGGAAATGGCGGCAACCTCTTGCTCGCGCATGCCCCTAAGCTCTTTAGGGCCTTGCATCAGCTGCATGTAGTCCACGAATATCAGTTTGACGTTCTTCGTCTTCACCAGCCTCTTTGCCTTTGTCTCGAACTCGGACAGAAGGATGCCAGGAGTGTCATCTATGTACAGCGGAGCGCTGGAAAGAGGTCCTAGCTTTACTTCCAGCTCTTTCCATTCATACGGCTCAATCTTAGCCCCGCCCTTCAGTTTGTTGGCCCCAAGCCCAGACTCGGACACCATGAGACGCATCGCCAGCTGCAAAGAGGACATTTCCAGCGAGAAAAAGGCCACAGGCATATGATACTGCACGGCAGCGTTCCTGGCAAGGTTCAGCGAGAACGCCGTCTTGCCTACGGAAGGTCTGGCAGCCAGAATGATGAGATCAGAACTCTGCCAGCCCATAGTGTAAGCATCCAGAGACGGAAAACCTGAAGGCACGCCGCTGATGCCAGGCTGCTCCTGGTGCTTCTGCACCTCATCCATAGCATCATTAATCACGGAGCCAATGTCCCTCACGTCCTTTTTCATATTGCTCTGGATTGCCTCGTAGATGCTATCCTGAGACTCCTGAATAAGGTCGTCTACGCTGTATGAGTCATCGAAAGCCTTCTTCAGGATATTATGCGAAGCAGAGATGAGTGCCCTTTGAATGGCTTTCTGCTTAAGGATCTTTATGTAATATTCGAAATGAGCAGCCGCCCCTATTTTCAGGGATAAGTCCGTGATGGCCACGGCGCCACCCACAGCCTCCAGATTGTCTAAGGCTTTAAGCTTTTCAGAAACCGTGTAGATGTCCACCGGCGAATGCTCGTTCGCCAGTTTCATCATGGCCTCGTAAATCATCTTATGCTTAGGGTCGTAGAAACAGGTTTCATCCAGTTCTTCGGCCGCCATATCTTTCAGGTTAGGCTCCACTAGCATGGCACCCAAAACGGCTTCTTCAACTTCAAGGGCTTGAGGCGGTTTGTTTCCCATCTCAAGCCCCAGAGTATCTAGATTGACCGTTTCAGCCTTCTTGCGATATGTCTTCTTAGGCTGGCCTGGCATAAGTTTTAAGCGAAGTCAGGATTTACGATTATTCTGCCGCAATGCTCGCAAATGACGAGCTTGGTGTTAGATGCTATATCAATCAACCGCTGAGGAGTGATGGTGCTGAAGCAGCCTCCGCAAGAATCACCGTTGTAGACGGTTACCACGGCAAGGTGGTTGTGAACGCTAGCGCGAATCCTCTCGTAAGCGCTCATCGTCCTCGCATCGATCTTCTTAGCGCATTCCTCTCTCTTCGCAGTAAGCTTCTTCACCTGATCTGCCGTTGACTCCTCGATGGTAGCCAGCTCTTCTTTCTTTGCTTTCAAGTCCTCGTTCCTTACGGAGATAGTGTCTTTCAGCTGGGCGAGCTCGTCTTTCTTGTCGGCAATCGCAACTTTAGTGTCGTTAATCGTCTTAATGGCAATCTGACGCAGAAGATCTTGATTCTCGATCTCTTTGTTAATGGAATCATATTCCCGGGAATTCTCTACCGAATCCAGGTGAGACTTGTATTTCTCAATCTCGTTATCGCAGTCCACGATATTCTGCTTATTGTCAGCGATAGTCTGATTATAGGCTTCGATTACGCTCGTAAGCTGGGTCTGCCTAGCCTTCAAATCAGCCAGGTCATTTTCCAGAGACTCAACCTCAGAAGGCAGCTCACCACGCAGTTGAAGAATTTTATCTATCTCAGAATCAGTTTGTTGCAACTGATAAAGAGTCTTCAGCTTCTCGGAAACGCTAATCTCTGAGTCGGCGAAATTTTTCTGCAGCGAGACGAATGTTTCCCTCTGGTCAATAGGGGTGTCTACTTTCTTTATTTTCTTGGTTGCCATATTTATACGTAATATTTTACAGGATTGGAGCCAGCTAACTTCGAACTGACTTGGACTGCAAAGGTAGGAAATTTTTTCGTTATCAAGGAATATAAAACATTCACAATTTCCACTTCTCCTTCGAAATGTCCTATGTCAATGACCATGAAGTCTTTGGGAGTGAAAAAATGATGATAGGAAACGTCCCCGCAAATATAGGCCTGAGCCCCCGTTTCCATAGCCTTCCCTATGAGAGAAGATCCGGAACCTCCGCACATCGCCACCTTCTCGACAGGAATATCCAGCGAATGCGAAGCGCGGGCCACTTTAAGAGCGAATTTTTCTTTGACATATTCAATGAACATGCCGGATGCCATAGGTTTTGGCAGCACTCCGACGGCACCAAGGCCTATTCCCCCTTCTTCCTCATCCAACACGTGAATATCTTGAAGCGCCAGCCTGCGAGCCATGGCTCCGCTAACCCCATCCAGCACCTTGTCGGCGGTAGTATGAGCCGCATAAACAGCAACTCCGGCACTCACCGCCTTCATCACGGCCAGCCCAACGGGATCCTCCGGCTGAATTTTTCGTATCCCGCTGAAAATAAGCGGGTGATGAGTAACCACCATGTCGCAGCCCCTCGCCACTGCCTCATCGATCAGCTCCGGCGTGCAGTCAAACCCAAGCATCACCCCATGCACATCCTGCTCTGGAGAGCCAATGCACAGACCGCTATTATCCCACTCCTCCTGAATGCTCAGGGGAGCGAAAGACTCAATCACTGAAGCTATCTCCCTTACCTTCATAGCGATTTCTTTACAGACACAAGCTGTTTGCGAATTGTCTTCAGGCTGTCCAGTACTTTTACCTTAGAATCCACCTTTTTCCTGTCGGCAGCCATCTTTTTCGCCGCACCATCCAGCGTCATGCCCTGTTCTTTCACAAGATAGTGAATCTGCTTCAGCGTCTCTAAGTCTTCCTTGGTGTAGAGACGATTGCCCTTGGCATTTCTCTTGGGCTTGAGGTATTTAGTGAATGAATTAGACCAGAACCTAACCAGAGAGGTGTTCTCGTCCAGAATCTCGGCGACTTCCCCAATCGTGTAATAAAGTTTTTCCATAATATTAATCCATTGACTGTCCGGTGTTAGCGGACAAGAATAACATCTTCGCATAGTCATCGGCAGACAAAGAGGCGAACATATAATTCGCCGGTTCCTGCCTGACGGTATCTTTCAGGACCTCGTAGTGAAGATGAGGCGCGAAAGAATTACCAGACATGCCTATCGTTCCAATCAGAGTCCCTTTTTTAACCTTCTGTCCCTTAGACACTTTTATCCCATCCAAATGAGCATACCTCGTGAAGTATCCTCCTTCGTGAGAGATTTCGACGATGTTCCCGAGACCTTTCTCGGAATGCGTCACTCTGCTGACCATCCCATCAGCTGCCGTGCAGACCGAGTCTCCCTGCTGACCGAGAAGGTCCATCCCATTATGTTCCACGGCAACCTTGAAGAAAGGATTGATCTTCTTCCCAACAGATGCGCCGACCCTGCGATAAGAGAAATTCTTTATGGGATTCGTGAGCGGCGGAATAGGCCTGGAGCCATCGGAAAGGGTCTCTGCTATCTTCTTGAAATTGGCCTCCGTTTTCTGGCTGAGCATCTGGGCGACGTCCAGCTTCCTTGAAGAATATTTCACGATATTATTCTCTGGGATAGAGTCTGAGGTGAATTCTGCCTGATCGGAGAAATCCGACATGCTAGGAACATCCGATTTGAAAATCTCGTTATAGATATTCCTATCCTTCATCTCTATGCCCTGTATCACGTCCCCGACTACTTTCTCTTTTGCGACCATCTCGGAATACAGCTGCTTGTACATCTGGTTTTCCTGTTTCAGCTTTTTCTCAGAGTCCGTGCTGATCACTAGCGAAAAAACGACATAGTAAACTATCGCAAGGGAAGCAGTCACGGCAAAATATTTCAGGATCTTGCCTACGATGCGTCCCGTAGAATTCGTAACCTTTATGAATTCGTTGCGCGTATTGTCGAATATGTAGTGATCCCGTTTCATTTACGCAGCCTGAGACTAAAGTTCCTCCTGGTGAGCACGGCCTGCGACTCATCCTCCCGCTTGTGCACCATAGTGAGATATTCATTAATCGGGACGGACATGTCGTAATAATTGTATGGGTTCACCCTCGTGCCCTTATATAATACTTCGTAGTGCAGGTGCGAGCCTGTGGTCCTTCCAGACCTTCCAACCTCGCCTATGCAGTCGCCTCTCTTGATTTTCATGCCTTCGGTGACAGTGATGGTATTCAAGTGAGCATATTTCGTCTCATAACCGAAGCCATGGCTGATCGTTACCATATTCCCGTAACCGAAGAAATCGAATTCGACTTTCTCCACTACCCCATCGCCCGTGGCATAGACAGGGTTGCCGACCTTCATGGCAAAATCCACTCCCGTATGCATTTTAACGGTTCCATTGATAGGATCCATCCTATATCCGAACGGGCTGGTGATTCTATACTTGGCTGGGTCTGGGACGACTGGCGAGATGGTTGGGATGCAATCGGCCATGTTCCCTGCGTTCTGCGCCACCACGGCAACCTCATCGAAAGACTTGTCTTGCACGTAAGCCATCCTGGCGACATGATCCAGCCTCATAGCCGTGTTCTTAAGCAGGTTATCCTTCTGCAGGCCGTCCAGATAAGCGTATCTGTCCACTCCGCCTATTCCTGCATTCCTGACGTCAGCGGAGATTTCATCCATCCCGAATATTGATCTGTAAACATCATCGTCTCTTACTTGGAAAGCATTGAGAGCCTCTTCATATCTGTCCAGATGAGTATTCATTATGTCCATCTTGCCGCTCCATTTCGCATTTTCAGCCTTCAGCAAGGCCGTCTTTGGCAGGTCGTATCCGAGGACAGAAGAGAACAGCCATGCGTAAAGGAACGCCAAGCCCACGCTTCCCGCAAAAAGCAGGAAGCTCTTCAATATTTTATGCTTCAAGGACACTTCCTTGATCTCGTAAATCAGAGTTTCTGGATTCAGCACGTATTTCCGCATAATCACAAATATACCTTTTTTGCGATAAATCGTGAAATTTGTTATAATTTTGCCAATTCCGTGCCTAAATTAAATCAGGCCACAGAAACAATATTTTGAATCTTATGTATACTTCGAAAGAGATTAGGCAGCAATTTCTAAATTTCTTCGCTTCGAAAGGGCACACCATCGTGCCTTCCGCACCTATGGTCATTAAGAATGATCCTACGCTGATGTTCACCAACGCAGGAATGAATCAGTTCAAAGACATATTCCTAGGGAATACAGTCCCTAAGATGAAACGGGCTACGGACTCACAAAAATGCCTGAGGGTAAGCGGGAAGCATAACGACCTGGAGGCCGTAGGACACGACGGAAGGCATCACACGATGTTCGAGATGCTGGGCAACTGGAGCTTCGGAGACTATTTCAAGAAAGAAGCCATTCAGTGGGCCTGGGAGTTGCTGACCGATGTGTATAAGATAGATAAGGCGAAGCTGTACGCCACAGTTTTCGAGGGATCCGCCGAAGATGGAACCGAAATGGACTCAGAAGCCAAGGAGGCATGGCTGAGGTACATGCCAGAAGATCATGTCCTTCTGGGCAACAAGCACGATAATTTCTGGGAAATGGGCGAGACAGGACCTTGCGGACCGTGCTCTGAAATTCATATCGACCTTCGTAGCGATGAAGAAATCGCCCGAAAGCCAGGGTACGAGCTGGTAAATACCGACAATGATCAGGTCATAGAAATATGGAACCTGGTGTTCATGCAGTACAATCGCAAGGCTGATGGCTCTCTGGAACCGCTTCCGGCAAAGAACATTGACACAGGAATGGGCTTCGAGCGGCTTTGCATGGTACTCCAAGGCAAGAGCAGCAATTACGACACAGACATTTTCACAGGCCTCATCCTCAAGGTAGAGGAACTCTCCGGCCATAAATACCACGAGAGCGACAAGACGGAGGTGGCAATGAGGGTCATCGCAGACCATGTGCGCGCCATAGCTTTCTCAATCGCCGACGGCCAGCTGCCATCAAACGTCAAGGCTGGATACGTGATAAGAAGAATCTTGCGCCGCGCAGTCCGTTACGGATACACTTTCTTAGGCTTCAACGAGCCATTCCTCTGCAACCTGATCCCTCAGCTGGTGGCAGACATGGGCGAGGCCTATCCAGAATTGGCACAGCAACAGAAACTCATCGAGAGCGTCACCCGTGAAGAAGAGATGTCTTTCTTGAAAACACTGGATAGAGGGATCAAGATGATGGACGACTACATGGCCAGGAACGCAGAGACGAAAGTCATTCCTGGCGAGGATGCCTTCGTGCTTTATGACACGTTCGGATTCCCTATTGACCTCACCGAGCTGATTGCCACAGAGAACGGTTATAAGATAGACCTAGACAGATTCAGCTTAGAGCTCCAGAAACAGAAGGACCGCGCCCGAAACGCTACAGCTAACGAGTTCGGAGACTGGGTGACTTACGACGAAGGCGAGGAAGAGGAATTCGTGGGCTATGACCTGACCAAGGTAGATGGCGTGCGCCTGCTGAAGCACAGGACAGTGAAGCAAAAGAACAAGACCATGTTCCAGCTAGTGTTCGAGCGTACTCCTTTCTATGCCGAGATGGGTGGCCAAATCGGGGACACTGGCATTATTATTTCCGAGGACGGCGAGACCATCAAGATACTCAATACAATTAAGGAGAATAATCTCACGATACATATTGCAGAGAAAATTCCGTCTGACTGCACAAAAAGCTTCACCCTTATCGTAGACGAGGGCAGAAGGCTGAAAATCACGAACAACCACACTGCCACTCACCTGCTGGACTATGCCCTGAGGGAAATCCTAGGCAAGCACGTTGAGCAAAAGGGTTCTTACGTCGGCCCAGACTATTTCAGGTTCGATTTCTCGCATTTCCAGAAAGTAACGCCTGAGGAGCTGAGGAGCGTGGAGCATAGGGTAAATGAGCTGATTCGAGCGAATTATCCGCTTGAGGAAAAACGAGATGCCACAATGGACGAGGCGAAGGCATTGGGGGCCATAGCCCTATTCGGGGAAAAGTACGGCGACGTTGTGAGGGTCGTGAAGTTCGGAGATTCCATAGAACTCTGCGGCGGAACGCATGCTCAGGCAACCGGTCAGATAGGCTATTTCAAGATCGTGAGCGAGTCTGCTATTGCCGCCGGAGTCAGAAGGATCGAGGCCGTTACCGGCGAGGAGGCTGAACAGATGATGGACAGGTCTCAGGACTTGCTGGGAAGCATCCGGGATTTGTTCAATAATGCTCCTGACATCTTCGTCGCAGTGAGCAAAATGGTGGCCGAAAACACGGATTTCCGTCACCAAGTGGAAAGCTTCATGAAAGAAAAAGCCGCGAAATTCGCCGAGGATCTTGCGAAGCGCAGCGAGCAGATAAATGGAATAAATGTTGTACGTTTCGAGCGCGACATGGACCCAGGCATATTCAGAGAAGCCGTGCTGCATCTGCAGAAAGAGGCAAAGAACATGGTGGTTGCAGCTGCTTTCGAACACGGGGGCAAGCCTCAGCTGACGCTGATGTATTCCAATGACTTGGTTGCAAGGGGCAAGAATGCGGGGACGGACATTCGACAGGCAGCGAAATGCATCCAGGGCGGAGGAGGAGGCCAGCCTGGGCTTGCTACCGCAGGCGGGCGCAATTCTGCAGGCTTGCGCGATGCTCTGGAAGCAATGATTAAGGCCGCTACGGAATGAATAGGTCCTGAATCAAGTTCAGGATGACTAAAGGATTCGGTCAGGATGACGAAAAGACTTGTTCTGAAATGACATGACATAGAGGATGAAGAGAATCGACAAATTCATATTGACTGCCTTCATAGGACCATTCTTCATGATCCTTCTGGTAGTCATCTTCATTCTCCTGATGCAATTTCTCTGGGTCTACATCGATGAGCTCGTGGGCAAGGGACTGAGTTTCAGCGTCATAGCCGAGTTCCTCTGGTGGGGCAGCTGCACCGTACTCCCTCTGGCTCTTCCACTAGCAACCCTCCTGGCGGCGATGATGACCATCGGGCAGATGGGCGAAAACAACGAGCTAATCGCAATGAAAGCTGCCGGCTTGTCACTAATGAGGATCATGACCCCAGTGCTGATTGCCTCGGCGGTAATCACCATTGGCACTTTCTTCGTCATCAATAAGCTGGTTCCAGTGGCCTACAATCAAATCTATACGCTCCGAGATGACATCAAGAAGACAAAGAACGAGATAAAGATTCCTGCAGGAACATTCTACGATGGAGTGGATGGCTTCGTGCTTAGAGTAGAGTCCAGGAACGATCGCACGGGAATGATGCACGACGTGATGCTGTACGACCACAGCGAGAACAGAGGTGACACGAGGCTCACTCTGGCGGACTCTGCCATAATGCAGATGTCTAAGGACAAGACCTACATTACGTTCAAGATGTTCAATGGCATCAATTATCAGGAAGACAATCAGATAAACTTCAAAGACACGACCCTGCAGCTGCAAAGGATAGACTTCACTAAACAGGAGATGGTGATTCCGCTCGAGAATTACGCCTTCCAGAAATCTGACAGCGCACGGTTCGGCGACCAGGTTAAAGCCCTGCCGCTCAGAATACTGAAAGTCGAGAAGGATTCTCTCACTGTCGTTCGTGACAGTGCCACCAGAAGCCAGCTTAGGTTTATGGCTGCGCCTTCTGGGTTCACCCTTAGAAACCAGCTTGACACGTCCGTCAAAAGCGGAATAACGAGGAATTTTTCAGACCCTGACTTTCTGAAATTCACCGACAAGGCAGCGATGTGCGAAGCTTACAAGAGGGCATCGGAAGTAACGAAGCAGATAGAAAGCCAGCTTGTAAGCTACCAGTTCGAATCTTACGACTACACGGTGAGGCTAAGGTACGCCAAGCTGGAATATCTCAGACGCTATGGCCAAGCTCTGGCCTGCTTCGTGATGTTCTTCATCGGGGCTCCAGTCGGAGCCCTCATCAAGAAAGGAGGCGTGGGCGTGTCAGCCATCGTCTCCATTCTCTTCTTCGTCCTCTATTGGATCATCGACATCACAGGAGTCAAGCTTGCCAGAGATGGCTCCATAAGCCCATGGGTGGGGGCATTCAGTTCCGCATTGGTGCTCTTCGCCATAGGCTTGTTCCTGACATGGAAAGCAGCGCGCGATTCCGAGATATTCAATGGGGATAACATCAAGAACAGCTGGAGGAAAGTCAAGAGCAAGGTGGCCGGCTTCTTCAAGAAGACCAGGATCATCTACATGGGCACCCCTGAATTCGCAGTTGAGCCGCTGAAGGCGCTGCTGGAGAATAGGTTCAATGTGGTTGCCGTCGTGACAGTCGCAGACAAGCCAATCGGCAGAGGCCAGAAGATGGGAGAAAGCGCCGTGAAGAAATTCGCAATGGAAAGAGGGATTCCTGTATTGCAGCCTCTGAAACTGAAGGATCCAGCGTTCTTGGAACAGCTCCGCAGCTACAAGGCCGACTTGTTCATAGTGGTCGCTTTCAGGATGCTGCCCGAAGAGGTCTGGAGCATGCCGAAGCTGGGCACTTTCAATCTGCATGCAGCCTTGCTGCCACAATACCGCGGAGCCGCCCCGATAAACTGGGCAGTCATCAATGGAGAGCAGCGCACCGGAGCCACCACGTTCATGATTGACAAGAACATAGACACTGGCGGAATCATTCTGAGGCAGAGCATCAAGATCGGCGAGGACGAAACCGCCGGTGACATCCACGACCGCCTGATGCAGATTGGGGCCGAGCTGGTGGTTCAGACTACAGAAGGCATAATAGAGCACACGGCGGACACCCGGGTGCAGAGGAGCTTCATCCAAGGTTCTGAAGTGCTGAAGCCAGCACCGAAACTCACCAGAGAGCTCTGCCACATAGATTGGAACGATTCCACGAAACAGATTTTCAATCTGATCCGAGGCTTGAGTCCTTATCCGGCAGCCTACACGGAATTGGCTGTCGAAGGGAAAGAGCCTGTTCAATTGAAGGTTTTCTCCGCCGAGAAGGCTTCAAATGATGATTTCATGAATATGTTGCATTCCGCCGGCCTCGGCGCAGCAACGCCTGGGACGATCCTATCCGATGGGAAGTCTTATTTAGCGATAGCTACTGCCGACGGCGCCATCTACCTTAAGGATGTGCAGCTCTCTGGAAAGAAGCGCATGGAAATCAATGCCTTCCTCGCAGGTTTCAGGAATATAGAGACTTACAAGACTACGGATGGAACTTCCAAGGCCGAAATAGCCAAGACGAAATCATGAAAACAGCTGTAATATTAGGGGCTGGGGACTTTCCAAGGGCTGAATATCCGCTCTACCTACTTCGGCAGGCAGACATAATAATATGCTGCGATGATGCTTTCGAGGGCTTCCTGAAGCACCGAGACAAAATATTCAAAGAAAAACGGTTGCCTGATGCCGTCGTTGGCGACATGGACTCACTCTCGCCGAAACTTCGAGAAGAATATTCCAGCATCGTGCATCATTTCACCGAGCAGGAACACAACGACCAGACCAAGGCCTTCCGCTTCCTGATGGAGCATTGGCCGAATGTCGGCATAGTCCATATTCTTGGCGCCACTGGGAAAAGAGAGGTACATACCATCGGGAATATGTCGCTTCTGATGGAATATGCCCGTGAGTGCGGAGCCTGCGGTTTTCCCGCGAATGGCGCCCCATACGTGGACATGGTCTCCGACAGGGCGACCATATTCGCTCTCACCGATTCATGCTCCCTGCAAGTCGGGGAAGGCCGCCCAGTCTCCATATTCAGTCCAGACAATTCATTGAACATAAAGTCTTCCGGGCTGCAGTGGCCTCTGGACCACGTCGTCTTCGACAACTGGTGGAAGGCGACCCTCAACAGAGCCTCCGCAGACACGGTGACCCTCACCTTCTCCCACCCTTCCATCGCCCTCATCGTGCTGGAATAGAGCATATTCATAAAGTTGGCAAGGCCCGGACGCATCGGGGCGAATCACATGGACCCTCATCGTGCTGGAATAGAGCATATTCATAAAGGCATGTCCTTATTGGGAAAGAGCATATTCCTAAAAAAATGGTATATTCGTGAAAACCAATTAATATTCTGATGAAAACTAAAGACGTCGCCCTCGTGCTGTCTAGCGGCGGTCCCAGAGGATTCGCCTACATCGGAGCCATTGAAGAGCTGGAAGCCAGAGGCTACAGCATCACTTCCGTGGCAGGGTCCTCAATAGGTTCCCTCGTTGGCGGAATCTACGCCGCAGGGAAGCTTCCAGAATTCAAGGAATGGCTGTTCTCGCTCAATAATTTCAAGCTGATGAGGCTGCTCGACTTCTCCATCAACAAAAGATATCTCCTCAAAGGCATGAAAGTGATGGAGGCAATCGAATCCGTCGTCCCGAACGTGAAAATCGAGGATCTGCGAATTCCTTACGTGGCTGTAGGAACAGACCTCTACACCGGCGAGCCGGTGGCATTCCGGAAAGGGAAGCTTTTCGATGCCATAAGAGCCTCCATTTCAATTCCTAGCCTGTTCATGCCTAGCAAGAACGGCTGGCGCACTTTCGTGGACGGAGGGCTCGTAAGCACCTTCCCTCTGGAATATGCGCAGCGGAATGGGCACGACATTCTGGTGGGCTTCGACGTGAACGTCACAGATGCGGACATAATAGAAGCATTCCTGAAAAACGCATACAGACAGAGACAGGAAGCCGAAAAATCCAAAAACGAGGCTCGTGACGTGGTTAGGTACGTTTCCGGCTTGAAAGACATTTCGATGCTGGAAAAGGTCAAGCTGATTGGCAGCGAGGGCCAGAGAATGATCAAGAAAGCGCTCAACAGCGAAAAAGTCAAGTCGCCGGTGTCCGCCGATGATAATTATTTCTCCATCATCACTAGATCATTTGCCATCGCCAATCACACGATAGCGAAGCTGGAGACACGGCTCTACCCTCCTGACATACTCGTTCAGATGAGCTTCGACTCCTACGGAGCCATCCCGGACTATGCCAAGGGAAACGAAATCTCCGAAAAAGGCCGCATGCTCATGGCCGAGGCTTTGGATAAATACGAGAAAGAGCATCAGGCCTGAAAAAATATTAAATAATAAGTAATATGTAAAAGTCGAGGAAACGATTTTTTGCTATATTTGTCCAAAACGTTAACGATTTTTTCCCAATGCTCAGAAAAATCAGAATCACCGTGGCGGTGATCTTGTTCGCCGCAATCACACTGCTGTTTCTAGACATTTCAGGAGCTCTTCATCACTGGCTTGGCTGGCTGGCAAAAATACAATTCCTCCCGGCAGTGATGGCCCTGAATGCAGTGGTGATCATAGCCTTGTTATTGCTCACGATCCTGTTCGGACGTGTATATTGCTCGACCATCTGTCCTCTCGGAGTGTTCCAGGACGGCATTTCATGGTTAAGCGCAAGACGCAAAGGCAAGAAAGCCAGGTTCACATATTCAAAGGAAATGAAATGGCTGCGCTATGGCATATTCGTAATATTCGTAATTGCCCTCGTCGCTGGTATTCATTTCATCGTGTCTCTGCTGGCGCCGTACAGCTCTTACGGCAGATTCGTCCAGAACCTTTTCTCCCCTGTCTATCATTGGGGCAACAACCTGCTGGCATATTTAGCCGAGCGCCGCGACAGCTACGCTTTCGTGACGAAAGAGGTGTGGATCCGCAGCCTGCCGACATTCATCATCGCCGCCGCCACGTTCGTGATAGTGATTGTCCTTGCCTGGAGAGGCGGCAGGACATATTGCAACGACATCTGCCCTGTGGGAACCACGCTTAGCTTCTTCTCGCGCTTCGCCATGTTCCGCCCGATGATTGATTCTTCGAAATGCACAAAATGCCATTCATGCGAAAAGCATTGCAAGGCTTCTTGCATAGAGATTCAGAAAGATGTCCAAAGAATAGATTACAGCCGGTGCGTGGACTGCTTCGACTGCCTGGATAATTGCAAATTCGGCGCTTTGAAATACAAGTTTGCCTGGGGCGCTCCCAAGGCACAGGTGGATGCCGGTAAAGTGAAGACAGCCGGCGAGACTGCGCAAGATCAGGGGAGGAGGGCTTTCCTAATAGGAGGGGCTACAATCTTGGGTGCTTCCACATTATCTCAGTTTGCGGCTCAAGCCCAAGCCGACTCTACCGGAACGAAGAAATTGGACGGCGGGTTCGCCGAAATAGTGCCTAAGCAGGCTCCGCCGAGAGAGGTTCCGATTACTCCTTTCGGCTCGGAGAGCGTCAAGGCATTCTACCAGCATTGCACCGCTTGCCAGCTGTGCGTATCGGTATGCCCGAACGATGTCCTGCGGCCATCAAGGAGCCTCAGCCATCCGATGCAGCCAGAAATGTCTTACGAGAGGGGCTACTGCCGTCCCGAGTGCACGAAATGCTCTGAGGTCTGCCCGGCCGGAGCCATCATCAAGATCACTCCCGAGGAGAAGACTCAGTGGAAGGTCGGTACAGCCAGCGTCAATTACGATTTGTGCATAGTGAATAAGGATACGGTGAGCTGCGGCAACTGCGCCAGGCACTGTCCGGTGGGAGCCATCATGATGGTGCGCAAAGATCCTGAGAACAAAGAAAGCCTCCGAATCCCAACCGTGAACGAGGAGAAATGCATTGGCTGCGGAGCTTGCGAAAACCTCTGCCCTTCAAGGCCGATCAGCGCCATTACAGTCAACGGTTACGAGGTTCACCATTTATCTTAATTGAATATGAAAAAGGAAAGCAATAAATTGAGTCGCCGCGAGTTCTTGAAGGATTCAGGAATAGCTGCTGCCGCAGTCGGCGCCGTGGCGATGGCTGGGGCTTGCGCTCCAAAAAAAACCGCAGAAGTGCTCGGCGGAGAAACCTCCGCCAATCCGGACAGCGTTCTTGACACTGGCAAGATGGAAATGCGAACTGCTGGCAATGGAGATAAGGTATCCTTGCTGGGATATGGATGCATGAGATTCTCGGTGAAGAAAGGCGCTGACGGGAAGGATGTCATAGATCAGGAAAACGTCAACAACCTGATTGATTACGCCTTGGCACACGGCGTGAACTATTTCGACACGTCCCCAGCCTACATCAGAGGGCAGTCGGAGGGCGCTGTCGGGCAGGCGCTTAGCCGTCACGACAGGAAAGACTATTTCATAGCCACGAAGCTATCCAACTTCAATGATGCTTCGCGGCAGGCATCGTTAAAGATGTATCAGGACTCCTTCAAGTACTTGAAGACCGACTACATCGATTTCTATCTCCTCCACGCCATCGGAAGAGGCGGAGTGGATGCTTTCAACGTCCGCTACGTGGATAACGGAATGATGGATTTCCTGATGAAAGAGCGAGAGGCAGGCCGAATACGCCAGCTGGGATTCTCTTTCCATGGCAACCAGGCGCAGTTCGACTCCCTGCTCGCTCTTACCGACACGTACCATTATGATTTCGTGCAGATTCAGATGAATTACTATGACTGGAAGCATGCTGACGGAGAGAGGAACGTGAATGCAGAATATCTTTACGAACAGCTGGACAAGAGGAACATCCCTATCGTAGTCATGGAGCCTCTGCAAGGTGGCAGGCTGGCGAATCCGGCGGAGAACATAGCCAGAAGACTGAAGGAGAGAGATGCTCAGGCGACGCTTGCATCATGGGCTTTCAGGTACGTTGGCTCTCACCCTAGGATTCTCACGATTCTCAGCGGCATGGTCTACATGGAGCATCTGAAAGACAACCTGAAGACGTTCATGGACTTCAAGCCTCTCACTGATGAAGAGATGTCCTATCTGGACACCACTTTAGCCGATGCCATAGCTAATTACCCACTCATAGACTGCAACGATTGCAAGTATTGCATGCCTTGCCCATACGGGCTGGATATTCCTGGAATATTCAAATATTACAATAATTGCATCAACAACGGTGATTTTGCCCAGACGAAGGAGCAGGAAAACTATGACAAGCTGCGCAGGGCATTCTTGGTAGGCTACGACAGGACCATCCCATCCGACAGGCAGGCAAGCCATTGCACCGGATGCAACCAGTGCGTGATTCACTGCCCTCAGAGCATTGAAATCCCGAAAAGGATGCGCCAGATCGACCGATACATCGAAAAACTGAAGCAGAACACGCTGTAAGGATTTTCCGCAGGCGATTTCACCAGCCGATTTCCCTAGGCCATTTCACCAGCCGATTTCACCCTCATGCCTGCCTGCTGGACGGAATCCGTCTGGGCGATTTCCCCAGCCGATTACTCCAGGCGGGCGATAAAAAATTTCAAGATATTAAGGATTATTCCTATATTTGCAGTCCCGTCTCCGTTTGGAACGGGACTCATTGGTTACTGGAGAGATGCTCGAGTGGCTTAAGAGGCACGCCTGGAAAGCGTGTAAACTCCCAAAGGGTTTCCCGAGTTCGAATCTCGGTCTCTCCGCCAGAAGTCCTGGACATGAATATGTTCGGGACTTTTTCGCTCTTCTCGCGAACTGTCTCTCACTTAGGAAAAACGAGACTTCTGGTAATGCTGTAGTCACAGTGGTCGCTGTGGTCACTGTCGTCGCTGTAGTCACAAAAGGTTCATCCATGCCCTCGCCCAGAAGTACGAGAGAATTACATTCATCGGCAACGGCATAGTGCCACCGGCTGGCTTGTAATGAAGAGCCTTGTCGCCCACCCGGTTTCCAGAACGGGGGTTGGCAATGGGAACAGTCTCCTCAGCGCTTATAATGAATGTCAATGTTGCTTACGATTTACTTCGCCGACAAACTCTGTCTCTCGCCGAACTATTTTATAATTAATATCACCGTTGCCTATGATTGTGAATAATCGAAATTCTCTCTTCAAAGTTTAACAAAACCTTGTCGATGATGCGAAAAAAGGATCGCATACGAATATTCAAACCCTCTGGAAGAGGCATCTCGCAAAACGCTGTCGAGGCAGGCTGCACAGAAGTGCGTAGGGAAGGGCATGTCTCGACATCGAGGCCTCCCAAGGGCCACGTTGTCGACCAGCACCCCTTTGCAGAGCCACCAGAAGGGCCTACTCCGACAGCACTTTGCGAATTTCCACTACGTTCATCTCGTACGACCAACGCCGTCATCGCAAACCGGGCATCCTGAATGTCTCACCCCATCATCCAGAACAGTGCTCCCGTAATCCCGAATGACCCACCACATCATCCTGAACGGCAACAACGTCATCCAGAGCCGA
>Ga0256406_1002131_pt1 | contig 29180 bp, 35 predicted proteins | sample RumenRJG_03DNA_FD_185986 | JGI IMG/M metagenome (GOLD analysis project Ga0256406, IMG submission 185986) | Bovine rumen microbial communities from Lethbridge, Alberta, Canada - RJG_03 | ecosystem: Host-associated > Mammals > Digestive system > Stomach > Rumen | place: Canada: Alberta | collected... | reverse complement strand
CCGCTCACTGGAATTGGGCGTAAACTTCTTTGATACGGCAATAGCCTATCAGTTGGGCACATCCGAACAGTTCGTGGGCCGTGCCTTGCGTGATATGGCACGGCGTGGCGATGTAGTAGTAGCCACAAAGTTCTTGCCTCGCACGGATGAGGAAATCCAGCAAGGCATTGATGGCCGTCAACATGTTCTCAACAGTATTGACAGCAGTTTGGAGCACCTGGGCATGGACTATGTGGATCTGTACATCTACCATATCTGGGACTACAAGACTCCTGCCGAGGAAATCTTGGAGGGAATGAACGAGGCTGTACGTACGGGAAAGGCTCGCTATATCGGCATCGCAAATGCCTATGCCTATCAGGTGGCGAAGATGAACGCGATGGCAGAGCAGCATGGATGGGCAAAATTCATCTCCGTCCAGAACCATTACAACTTAATCATGCGTGAGGAGGAACGTGAGATGTTCCCGTTCTGCCACGAAGAAAACATTGCTATGACTCCCTACAGTGCATTGGCCTCAGGCAAGTTAGCCAAGCGACCTGGCGAGACCTCTAAGCGGCAGCAGGAAGACTCGTTCATGCACTTCAAGTATGATGCCACTGCCGAGCAGGACAACCGCATCGTGGAGCGTGTGGTGGATCTGGCCGACCGCTACGGAGTGGAGATGACGCAGATTTCGCTGGCTTGGCTGCTGACAAAGGTGGAATCGCCGATAGTAGGAGCCACCAAACTGCATCATATCGAGGGTGCCGTGAAGTCGCTTGATGTCCATCTCTCTGCCGATGACATTCGTTATCTGGAAGAACCCTATGTACCGCACAACCTTTCAGGTGTGATGGCAGTCAACAAGCCCGTAATGAGCGAAGAACCTGTATGGGTAGCGGCAAGCAAGAACAAGTAACAAACATAAATAACAATACAGCAATGAAGAAGAATATCGGGCAGAAACTGGCACTCTATCCCACGCCAGCCACAGTCGTAGGAACTGTCGTAGCAGACGGGAAGGTAAACTGGCTGCTCATAGCACACATCGGCATTGTCAGTCACTCGAAACTACTGTTAAGTGTCCACTCGTCACACCACAGTGTGAAAGCAATTGATGAGCAGCACAAGTTATCTGTCAATATCATCGACGAGACATTCGTTGCCGCAGCCGACTACACAGGTACGGTCAGCGGGGCAAAAGTGGACAAGTCGGATATCTTCCCCTATCATGTTGGCGAGGCAGGCATGCCCGTCATCGAGCAGTCGCCCTTGGTGATGGAGTGTGAGGTCGTTGATGCCTATGAGATTGACGGCTTCAAGAACTACATTTGCAACATCCTCAATACCTACGTCGATGAGGATATGCTTGACGAGAAGGGCAAGCCCGACTATTCAAAGCTGAAGCCAGTACTCTTCGAAATGCCTACCTACAAGTATCTGCGTACCGGCGACATCATTGGCGACTGCGTGAAGAGGGGTAAGGCCTATGGTGAGACATTGAAATAGAAAATGAATATGAAGAAGATTGTGTTAACGCTCTTGGCACTGCTGACCATCAGTCTGAGTGCCTGCTCCCAAAAGAAAACAGATACAAAAATGGAACAGAAAGTATTGGTAGCCTATTTCTCTGCTACGGGTACGACCAAGGCCGCAGCCCGGCAACTGGCAGAAGTGGCTGGTGCTGACCTGTATGAAATCAAGCCGGAACAGCCCTATACGGATGCGGACCTGGACTGGAATGACAAGCAAAGCCGTTCGTCGGTAGAGATGCAGGACAAGCATTCGCGGCCAGCCATCACCGGCAAGCTCCAGAATATGCACGAATATAACGTAGTGTATGTCGGTTTCCCTATCTGGTGGTACACTGCGCCGACCATCATCAACACGTTTCTGGAGACTTATGACTTCAAGGGCAAGACGGTAATCCCCTTTGCCACTTCCGGAGGAAGCAGCATCAGGAAAGCCTGTGCCGATTTAGAAGCAGCCTATCCTGAAATAAACTGGAAGGAAGGTAAGCTGCTGAACCACACGTCGAAGGGTGACTTACAGAAGTGGGTTGAGCGTAATCGCTGATGCATAATCAGCGCATGGACAGACGAAAATTCATCAAGAAATCGGGTTAGAAGGGATCATTAGAATATATTATATCATAAGAAATTATTAAATCTGTGGTCAACAAGCCATCAGTTTTACAGTAATAGTTTCATCTTTTACTCGATATAGCCGAATGGCATGGCGCACACGGCACCATGCGCAGCCTCTATCTCAGAGATCCCGACAGCAATCTCGTGGAGCTGAGCAGCTATCGCTAAGCAAACCGGCAAGCACAGTGACAATGTTTTGGCAAGTATCTTACAACCTTGCCTATTCCCGAAACGCCGACGGGGTCTTCCCGAGGTGGTTTTGCACAAAGCGGTTGAAATAAGACGGGGAAGAGAACTCGAACATGTCGGCTATCTGTGTGAACGACATGGAACGGTCATGGAGCAAGCGGCGGATATGGATGGTGGCAAAACGGTTGATCCAGTAGTTGGCCCCCATGCCGCTTATGTCTTTCGATACCTCGGAGAGATATTTCGGGGTGACGCAGAGTTTGTCAGCATAGTAGTTGAGCTCACGGTGCTTGATGTAGTTGCCCTGTTGAAGCAACTGGATGAACTGAGCCATAATCTCGGCGTTGCGCGCGGAGATGGGTCGGTCGTAGTCGACACCAGCGTGGAAGTCGAAGAAATCGAGGAAAGTCATCTGTAGGGCGCAGTAGAGCTCCTCCTCACGAAAGCGGTGCTCGGTGTGCTGTTGTCGGGACTCCACCTCGTCAAAGTCACGGCGAAGGCGGGCCTGCTGTTGCTCGTTGAGGGACATGATGGGATTGTGAAAGAGAGCCAAGGAACCGCGTATGCCGTAGTTGCTGCGTGGGGTAGCCACCTCCACCACTTCGGGAGTGACATAGATGACGGTAGCACGAAGGTCTGCCGACGGCCGTTTGTCCTCGATGAGCCGCTGCAGCCGTACAATCATGCTGTTGCCGGCGCGGAGCGTAAAAGGTTCACTATTGAAGGTGAAGTCCAGTTGTCCCTGTTCACAGAGAACGTGAGCCACGTGGTTGAGAACCTTGTCGTCCGTACCCAAGCGGTCGAGGTCGTGATCAATGATAATGCTGCTTTCGTCGAATGCCATAGTCGTTTTATGATTAGTCTTCTATATGGCTACAAAATTAACAAAAAAAGGTTGAGAATCGGAACATTACGACTCTCAACTTTTCATTATCCCGTTAATTTAGTCGGCGTGTACCTTATATCTCAGCCACACGCAACCCTCGTTCATTGCCTTACAGTCGATGAGCTCGAGCGAAAGGCTGTCAGCTGGTAACGTTTCCTTTCCCACATAGTCGATGATGGAGGGCTCGCCCTTCACACCGTCAATGCCCGGATAGACCACGATGCTCAATTCATCGACGAGGTGCAGCTGGAGCATACTGCCGTTGATGATACCACCACCTTGCAGTGACAAGCGATGGATGCCGAAGTCATGGCGCAGAGCATCGAGTGCCACAGTCATGTCGGTACCCTTCTTTCCGGCGAAGACATAGCTGATATCCATGCTTTCCAAGAACTCCAAATAGTCAGCACTCACCAGCTCGCTCACGACTACGACGATGCACATGCCACGAAAGCGGTTGGTGGTGAAGCGCACATCGCCTTCGGGAACGAGTGCCACAAAAAGGCCGTCGTCGGACACATCACCCACGAAGGTGTGAATTTGGTCAGGGAACGCCTTGTGGCAGCCACAGCCGTCGAAATGTTCGGGGAAGAACTCTTTCACGGTGGCAGTACCCATCATCACTGCATCAGTGCGGTTCAGTTCACCAGCGTAACTATACTGATAGCCAATTTTCTGCGCATCGTAGCCAACATAGGGTTTCGACCATTTCGAGGGCAACAGTCGTCCGTCAACAGATGTCATAATATGACAAATTACTTCCGGTCTCAACATTTTCCTCTTCCTTTCTTAAATGGGAATTATTTGCCTACATTGGCTTGGTTGTTGGCGCTGTAGCGTGCGCCGTGAATGGCAATGGCACTCAGACGGCGGTTGATGTCCTGCATCTCCTCGTTGGTGAACTCGATGTCGGCTGCGGCGAGATTGTCCTTGATATGCTCCAACTTCTTGCTGCCGGGAATAGGGACAATCCATGGCTTCTGAGCCATGACCCAGGCGAGAACCAACTGAGCGGGCTTGACACCATTGCTGTCGGCTACCGACTTGACAAAATCGACAAGAGCTTTGTTGGCCTTGATGTTCTCCTTTTGGAAGCGGGGCACGGTGGAGCGGAAATCGTTCTTTTCGAAGGTGGAGTCCTTCGTGATGGCTCCCGTGAGAAAGCCTTTGCCCAGCGGACTGAAAGGCACCAGGCCGATGCCAAGTTCTTCGAGAAGCGGCAGCAAGTCGGCCTCGGGATTGCGCCAGAACATGGAGTATTCACTCTCCACGGCCGTTAGCGGCTCCACGGCGTTGGCACGGCGGATAGTCTCCATTCCGGCCTCGGAGAGTCCCCAGTGGAGTATCTTTCCTTCCTTCATCAGTTGCTGGATGGTACCAGCTACTTCCTCAATGGGCACCTTCGTGTCGACGCGGTGCTGATAGTAGAGGTCGATGTGGTCGGTCTGCAACCGCTTGAGCGAACCTTCCACCGAGCGGCGGATGGTCTCGGGGCGCGAGTCGAGCGTCTGATTGAAGCCGTTGAGTTTGATGCCGAACTTTGTGGCTATCTTCACCTCGTTGCGGATGGGCTTAAGGGCTTTGCCCACGAGCTCCTCGTTGGTATAAGGGCCGTAGCACTCGGCAGTGTCGAAGAAGTCAACGCCGAGGTCGTGGGTGGCGCGGATGACCTTCACCATCTCGTCCACGTTGCCAGGCTCACCGTAGCCGTGGCTCATGCCCATGCAGCCCAATCCTATGGCAGAGACGGTCATCGCCGCCTTGCCGCTTCCTAATGTCTTTGTTCTCATATTGTTTGTTCGTTTTTGAATTGAATATTACTTGATGATTTTCCTGCCATCGATGATATACAAGCCGTGGGACGTATCGCTCACGGCTATTTGCTGCCCTGCGAGGTTGTAGACAGCATACTTGCGACTGGTCTTTGTACGGATGCTTCTCACCGCTGTCGTTGCCGATGGCGGAAAGAGAAACGGCAGGGCATTGTAGAGATATTCCACCATGGGCGCATACTCATGGCGTGCCCCCGCCTTCTCATGAAAAGTCAAGTTGGAGAGGGGAAAGACATCGCTGCGCGCCGACATGCCCCTCACCTGCGAGAGTATCTCACCGTAGGCCGAGTCGGAGGTGCCGGCTGCCGCCCAGATGTAGAAGTCGTGCGGCGTAAAGCCTTGTTCATCGATGCGCCGCACGAGATAGTTGGTCGTTGCCGTGGGATTGTTCTGTCCCTGGAAACTGCCAAGCGACCAGCAGTCACCGCTGAAAGGCAGGAAGAAGCGATAGTCAGACAGCCGCTCGTCGAAAGCAAACCATGTGGTGACACCGCCCATAGAGAAGCCTCCGATGGCACGATGGTCGCGGGAGGCGGCAATGCCCTCATCGTCGGTGGCCGTGGCATAGGTGCTGTAGCGGCTCTCCACCAACGGGATAAGGTCACGGTGCAGCTCCTCAGGCAGCGCACGGCAGTAAGGACCCGCATCGACGTAGTTGGCTGTCGACGACCCGTAGTTGTAGGTGGGTGTCACCACGATCATGGGGTCGATGTCACCCTGCACTATCATGTGGTCGAGGACATTACGCAGCAGTCCGTTCTCTATAGAAAGGAACGTGGAGGCATCGCCGTAGTGTCCGTGGACGAGATAGAGAATATTGTATTTTCGTTCCGGCGTGTAGCCGTAGGGCAGATAGACGTAAGCGTTGTTGGTGCGCTCCGCCGCTTCATTGCCATTGACGTAATCGCGGGTGTTGTAAGTCAATTCTTCCACCGTTCCCCTTCTCTCCGCCACCGTGGCGTAGGAAGCAGGATAAGCCGTGGTACGGTTGATGAGCTGAGGATAAGCCGTAGGGGAACTGCCGCCATTGTCCAACAAGTCGGTGTTTTCCGGAATGGAAGAAGCATACGCCGTGGCCCCGTCTTTCGAACAAGCGGTAAGGCAGCTAAAGAGCAAGGCGACTGAAAACAGTTCCTTGGCAAAAGACAATGTTTTCATAGTGTTGTTATTTGACAATGAATTTCTTTCCATCCATGATGTAGATTCCCTTGGCAAGTCCTTGCAGAGACCCCGACCGTGTGGCAATACGGCCATCCGTGGTATAGACGGTCTTGCGTTGTTGTGAGGTTGTGGCTTTCACGTCGTCGATACCGGCTACAACATTAAGAATGCCGATGCGCTCAAGCCAGTCATGGATAGCCGTGGTGTTGTACTGGCTTGACCCTCTGACGCTGTAACCGTCGAGATGGCTGGCGCGTGGAGTACCCGTCACGATGTCGGTGAGTGCGGAATAAGGACCTGTGTAGTAGGTGCAGAAAGGAATGACGGTCTTCCCCTCGAAGCCATTGTATTCGGGAGTCTCCATGAACGTGTGGATAATCATTGGGTCCTCCATCCACCACACGGGCGTGCCGATGAATACGTAGTCGTAGTCATCGAAGTTGCGTATGGTGTCCTTGATGGTGGGACGCGCATTGCTGTTGCGCTCTTCCACAGATGTGGTGTAGGCCACAGTGGTGTAATCGGTGGAATAAGGCACCACGGGTTCGATGCGGAATATATCGGCACCTGTCTGCCGTTGAATTTCCTCGGCGAGAGCACGGGTGTTGCCACCCCAGGAAAAGTAAGCGATGAGGATGTTTGTCTTGGCAGACACATGCGCTGCCGAGAGGAACAGCGCCATCATAATCATTGTAAAGAGTCTTTTCATAATTGCTAATGTTTTGTTGATTACACTTGCAAAGTTACGCTTTCCTTCCCATTGCCCTTTTACAATATCTTCGGTGGAAAATATTAAAAAGGCGGAAAGACTTCATTCTCTCTTCAAATTGTCAATCCACTGTTCCAATTCCCAGTCTGATGTCATCATCTCATGAGGAGGCAAAGTCCTCCATTCCCGTCCGGGCTGCGGCGGGGTTGCAAAGTTACGCCGTTTGCGCCAAAGCCCTTTTACGATATGTACGGATAGAATTAACCTATTGGCGGAAAAAGAAACTGGCAAATCAGATACAGTACGTGCTCTACGACTATATCCGATGTGCCAGAATATCTTATTTCCCCAAAATTTTATCTGTCCAAAAACAGCATTTCCCCGAAATTCAGAATTAAAAAAACGGGGGATAACGCAACTTATTTTATACTGTCATACTCTTTCTTGCTGACGAACTTTTTGGTCCACTTCACCGCGGGTCTGCCGGGGTTGGTGCCCACGGCGAGATGGGCGGCACGGGAACCGGGAGCGGCACCATGCCAGTGGAGCACGTTGGGCGGACAGAGGGCCACATCGCCGGGATGGAGCACCTCCACAGACTTGCCCTTGAGCTGATGGTAGATGACGCCGTCGGTGACCAAGAGAATCTGACCGCCCGGATGCTGGTGCCAGGCATTGTACACACCGGGTTCGAAGACAACGTTGTGGATGCCAGGAGCTCCCGACGCGTTGTTGGCCTCCAAGGTATTGGACAGCAGTACCTTGCCCGTGAACTTGGGCAATTGCAGGAGCGAGTCTCCGGGAGCAAACATGCTGATGTCTGGGCGAGCGTTCATATGGGGATATTCCTCCATGGCGAGGTGGTTGTAGGCCTCATCGGTGACGGTGTTGTCAGCGTCGGAGTATGCCGTCGTCGGCTTCCAGTCTTTGTCGTAGATTACAATCTGCTGAAACCAATTGCCCGGTGTAGCTACGTGCCAGTGGCGCGTACCCGCTGGGATGTGCAGCACGTCGCCCTTGCGGAGCACCTGTGCCGCCTTTCCCTCTTGCTGGTAGATGCCCACTCCACCGGTGACGAGGATGTCCATGCCGCCGTGGCGGTGCCAGTTGCTGTGGGCGCCCGGGGCGAAGGTGATGACGTTGGTCTGTGGAAAGTTGAACACGCTGTCCTTGGCGATGATATTACTGATGTAGGCCTCTCCGTGGAACGCCTCAAGTGGCAGTGTGTTGCCGAAGGTCGTGAAAGGCATGTCCTCCTTCGACGCACCTGCGAGCTGATGGTCCTTGAGCCAGCCGGCCACGAGGTCGGCAATCTGACCGTTGTTCATCTCCTCAAACATGAAGTGGCTGTTGCCGTGGATGCCCAAGTCGGGCAGATAGATGACCTTCGCGTCGCCACCGTCCTTGTTGTACTGTGCGGCGAAGTCGGAGCACTGTTTCAAGTCGGCCTGCCAGAAGGCTGTTGACTGGATGTCCTTGGGACCATTCTCGATATAGTCGCCGAAGAGGAAGAGCATCGGCACCTTGGCGGCAAGAAACTTCTTATACTCCGCCGAGCCCACCTGCGGCGCACCACCGGGCTCTACGGCGACGATGGCGGCGATGTTGTCGGCATCAGTCTGCCAACCCACACGACCGCCCTGCGAGTGGGTCACATAGACGGCTTTGCGGCCCGTCATCTTCCTCACGTCCTGGAGGACGGCACTCAGGGCCTGGCCGAAGAGCTTCTCGTCGTAGCCGCCCGTGTTGGGTGTCATCTGACAAAAGAACTGGTTCTGAGCCTCGTCGCCGGCAGGAAACTGCGAGCCCTCGTAGCGCCCAGGTGCCACACGCCCAATGCGGAAATGGGTGTACCACGCCTGGTCGCCGGACTTATAGCGGTTACCGTCGGCATCGAGGGCGTCGGTGGTCATTTTCTCCGTGGAACCAGCGGCACCGCGCCGAGGCTGGTCAACGAGGAAGACGGAGTAGCCCTTGCCGAGGAAGATGTCCGACCAGCCTTCACGACCGTCGGGTGTCGTCTGCCATCCCGTGCGGCTCTGTCCGTAGCCGTGGAGGAAGACCACGGGTATGCCGCTGCCGCCGACGGGAATCTGATAGAACGTGTTGGCATGATCCACGTGAGCCGTAGTGCCCTTGCGGCTCATGTCGAGCCAGTTCTTTGTGGCGTCGTACTCACCGGGCACGGGCGCCGTGACGCGGCCGCCCGACGAAAACACGCCCTGTCGTGCAATCTGCAAGGGGTGGCGGCTCTGGGTTGCGGAATGGTTGGCAGCAGTTTGTGCTTCTGCGCCCGTTGTGTTGGCGGCAAGCAGCAGAAGCAGGAACGCCGCATGGAAAAACAAATTCTTCTTCATTTTATGGGTCTTGTTGATGATTATCTCATGATGATGTTGCAAAGTTACACCCTTTCCGCCAAATCCCATTTATCATATCTTCGGGTAAACTTACCCTATTGACGGAAAAGGCGTTTCCCTACGCGTAGTTTTTCTTACTCGTGTGAAATCTCTTGGGGAGTATCATCTTGCCTTATCCTAGCCCCTAATTCTTCCGATATATAGTTTCCGAGATGCATGCAGCAGTCTTGGGAGAAGAGCTGCGCCATATCCTCCAATTGCTGCCACGAGGTCTTGCTCAGTCCTAAAGTCAGTTGCTCACGGGTAATGCACTGCCGCACGAGTCCAAAGACGAATCCTGCATTGAAGTTGTCACCGGCACCGATGGTGCTCACCGTCGTGATTTCCTTCACTGGATAATCCATCTTGTCCTTTCCAGAGAAGATGGTCACGGCGTCGGCGCCACGCGTGCAGACGAAGTGTGGGCAGCGAGGGGCGATGACCGAGTGATAGACGCTGTCGGCATTGGTTGTACCGAAGACAGTACGCAGGTCGCCACGACTGGCACGGACAACATCTGCCTTGCCCATGATGTCGTAGATGGCTGGCATCAGCTGTGGCAGCATCGATGCATGGGGCGACCGCAGATTGATATCGTAATAGACGATGACACCTTGCTCACGGGCTTTGTTCAAGACAAGCTCCACACGCTGGCGGTTGCGCGGATTGACAGCATAGAAAGAGCCTAAGAGCAGAATGTCGTCCTTGTGGAAATCGGGGACGACGGCACGGGAAGCATCTGTTGGCGTATCCATGAAGAACACATAGCTGGCGTCGTTACGCTCGTTGAGGTAAGCCAGGGAAACGGTGGTCCGCATCCCTTCACACCGGTGGACGAAAGAAGTGCCCACATGATTGGCTTTGAGAAAGTTGAGAATGTGCATGCCCGTAGAGTCGTTGCCGACTTTACCTATAAAATCCACATGTGCTCCGACCCTTCCGAGCGACACTGCCGAGTTGAGAGCTGATCCACCGGCGTTGGCTGCTATGGGAGTGGAGCCACGAAAGAGAATGTCCATCACTGTCTCACCCATACAATAGACCGTTCGAGTAGTCTGGGCAAATGACATTGTGGATATAAGCAGCATACCAAGCAGTAATATTGATCTGCAGGCTCGTCTCACCTTATTATATATTTCCATTATCATGTATGGTGGGTTTTGTTGTTGCAAAGTTAACCTTTTATTCGCTATTCGCTTCTGCCGACGCTGACCTTTTTGTTTTCATCCGAAAGAGGTGAACGAGAAACCGTGAAAAAGGTAAGAAAAGCGATATTTTGTATAAACCGGTATTGAGGAAAAACTCATATCTTTGCAATATGTAACAACTATAACAGTTTTTGATTATGAAACATTTCCATCTCCGTTACCTTGCGGTAGCCGCACTGCTTGTTATGGGCACAACGGCTTGGGCTCAGTCCAAGGTTTATCTTACACGCGAGATCTCTCCCGCCTCGCTCGTCCGTATCTACAAGGCATTAGGCGTGAAAGCCCAGGGGCGTGTGGCCGTGAAAATAAGCACCGGCGAGGGCAGCAACCCCAACTATCTCAAACCGGAGCTCATCAAGGATCTTGTCTATGACGTTGACGGTACTATAGTAGAGAACAACACTGCCTATGGTGGTGATCCTAACGACGTGCGCAATAACTCTGCCAATCACTGGAAGGTCATCGACCGCCACGGCTTTACCAAGTATTTCCCCGTCGACATCATGGACGAATACGATGAGATACGCATCCCCGTGCGCGACCATACCCATCTGAACTACGATATCGTGGGCGGACATCTTGCCAACTACGACTTCATGATCTGTCTCAACCATTTCAAGGGTCATCCCATGGGTGGCTACGGCGGGGCACTTAAGAACCTCTCCATCGGCTGCGCCTCGGCCAACGGAAAGGCTTACATCCATTCGGCTGGTAAGATGAACAAACTCAATATGGACTCACTGTGGACACCGAAGTACATCGGCGACCAGGACGGTTTCTTGGAGAGCATGGCTGCTGCCGCTCAGGCCGTGGTAAACTATTTTCAGAAGGAGAATGGTATCATCTATATCAGCGTGATGAACAATATGAGCATCGACTGCGACTGCGTGGACCATCCTGCTCCCGTGAAGTTGGAAGATTATGGCATCCTCGCCAGCACCGACCCCGTGGCTCTCGACCAGGCCTGTGTCGACATCATCAACAACCAGAAAGTGACGGCCAAGAACGATCCTACCGACCTGCTTAAGCGCATCGACAAGCAGCACGGCACTCACACCATCGACTGGGCGGAGAAGATAGGACTGGGCTCGAAGAAATACACGATTGTCAACATCGACAAATAGATCAATTAGACTCTTGTCCTCTGTTCAAGAGGCATTACTCAATAATTATCTTTTATGATAAAACAAATACTCTTGGCAACCGCACTCATGGGTGCGGCCAGCACGCTGTTTGCCCAAACCGATTCAGTGCGTCTGAGCGATGTGGTGGTCACCGGTACGCGCTATCGTTCCGACATCCGCCATCTGCCTCTCGACGTCTCGGTTATCGGCCGTTCCCAGCTCACAGCATCCTATCAGCCATCAGTGCTCCCTACTTTGAGCCAGCAAGTGCCGGGACTCTTCGTCACTACTCGCGGCATCCTCGGTTATGGGCTTAGCACTGGTGCGGCAGGGACCATCAAGATGAGGGGTGTCGGTGGCTCGGCAGACCTGCTCGTGCTCATCGACGGACTGCCACAGTATGCCGGACTCTATGGGCATCCGCTTGCCGATACCTATCAAACGATGATGGCCGACCGCGTGGAGATCGTGGGTGGTCCGGCTTCTGCCATCTATGGCAGCAATGCCATGGGCGGAGTAGTGAACATCGTGACACGCAGGATGGAAGCGGACGGTGTGCAGACGAATATCAACCTACAGGGAGGCAGCTACGGCACCTTCATCGGCACCGCTACCAACCGCCTGCGTCAAGGCCGCTTTTCGTCAATCGCCGCTGTGAACTATGAGCGCACCGACGGTCATCGTCCTAACTCAGCCTTCAGTCAGACAAGTGGTTTTCTCAAACTCGGCTACGACCTCTCGCGCTATTGGCAGATCGATGGCACCGCAAACATCGCTTATCAGGAGTCGTCGAACCCGGGACCCATCACGGCACCGCTCATCGACAATGACATGCTCATCACCCGTGGTATGACAGCACTCTCGCTCACCAACGACTACGGTCGCGTATCGGGTGCTGTGCGTACCTTCTACAACTGGGGACATCATCATATCAACGACGGACATGTTGCTACGCGTCCGGCACAGGCCGCCTACTACATACATAATGATCGCATGGGTGGTGTCTCTGCCTATGAGAGCTATGCTCCTTTCTCCACCACTCGCATCACGCTGGGCTTCGACTACCAGCACTTCGGCGGACATGCCTGGCAGAAGGCGATTGCCGACGGCAGTCGCACGGATCTTGCCAACCGCACCGTCAATGAGGTGGCGGGCTATGCCGACATTCGCCAGGAACTGCTGTCGTGGCTTACCGCCGACGTGGCCCTGCGTCTTGACCACCATAGCGTGTCAGGATCGGAGTGGGTGCCTCAAGGAGGGCTCACTGCCCGTCTGCCTCACAACATGGAGCTGAAAGCCATCGTGGGCAAAGGATTCCGCAACCCTACACTGCGTGAACTCTATATGTTCCGCCCCGCCAATGCCGACCTTGCGCCGGAACGCCTGTGGAACTATGAGCTCTCCATGCGCCAGCGGCTCCTCAACGGCCGTCTCGGATATGGCCTCAACGTCTTCTATCTCAATGCCGATAACCTCATCACCACGCAGATGGTCGATGGCCGGCCGCTGAATGTCAACACAGGAAACACGGAGAACTCAGGATTCGAGTTCCTTGCTTTTTACAAGCCCATGCGACATCTGCAGCTGGATGCTAACTACAGTTTCCTTCATACCAGCCGCACGCTAACGGCTGCACCGAAGCATAAGCTTTATTTGGGAACTGACTGGCAGCCTGGACGCTTCACGCTGCATAGCGGATTGCAATGGATCGATGGGCTGCATACAGCCGAGAAAAGCGCGGCGTCTGAGAACTTCTGGCTGTGGGACCTCACGGCTTCGTTGCGTGTCAGCCGTGCCTTGAAATTCTTCGTCCATGGCGAGAATCTCCTTGCCCAGCACTATGAGGTCAACGCCGGCTTTCCCATGCCGCGTGCCACAGTCATGGCAGGTGTTGAAGTGCAACTGTAGGATGGGAAAATGAGTAAGCTGCTGAACCGCATATCGAAAGGTGATCTTTCACAGCTGAGAAAGCCCTTAAATCTGATGCCATGACAATTATTCTCAATCAAATCGTCGTACTTGTAGATATAAAGATGTACCTTTGTTGATATAATATTATCTGATCATGAATATCGAGGAAGTTCGTGAATATGCGTTGTCCCTGTCCGGGACTACAGAAGATCAGGCTTATGGTGAGGATTGGGTACTGTTTCGTGTTGAGGGAAAGATCTTCCTGCATATATGGCTCAATGCCCCGCAACCGACGTGTGCTGTAAAACTGCCGCCCGAGCAAGGGCAGACACTGCGCGACCACTACGACGGCATCCGACCGGCTTACCACTTGAATAAGGTGCATTGGAATGACATCTTCCTTGACGAGATTGATGATGATATGGTGAAGGTCCTAATTAATCAGTCCTATCGGCTTGTACTCAGTAAACTGCCCAAGCGGTTAAGAGAGCAGTATGGTTTAAAAAAATGAATACATCAGACATCGATACAACCAACATGTGCTCGCACCTGCGGCACAAACTGATGGATGCCGACGGCCTCTATCATCATGTTTGGCAGACGTTACAAGACGACCCGGAGTTGACGTCCGTTGTCCGCTCACGCCAGCTGCACATTTACCGCAACGGCAAGAAGGTGCTGGTGCTCAAGGGAAAAGCAGAGCCGCAGATTGTAAGGGATGACCCATTAGACAAATTAATCAAATAACGACAATGGAATCAAGAAAAAATATTGCAGCCGAGAAGAAAGCGAGCTTCAAATTCAATTGTGCCCAGTCAGTACTGACGACTTACGGCGACCTGACGGGTCTCGACGAGGCCACAGCCATGAGCATGACCGACGGCTTTGCGGGCGGCATGACCAATATGGAGGGAACATGCGGCGCGCTGATTGGCGCCGACAGGGTCCTTGGACTTGTCAACAAGGACAAGACGAAGACGATGAAGCAGATGCGGACGATCATGCAGAAATTCCAGGACCGCAACCATGCCACGCAGTGCAGACAGTTGAAAGGTGTGGACACCCACATGGTGCTCCGCCCCTGTCCGCTGTGCGTGGCCGATGCTTGTGAGTTCTTGGAAGATGAATTAGAAAAATGATGAACGTAGAGGAACTGCGGTCATATTGTCTTTCTCTCGATGCCGATGTGGTGGAGAAATTCCCCTTCACGGCGTTCAAATATGCCAAGGATGTGCTGGTATTCTATATCTCGGGCCACATGTTCTGCTATTTCGACATCAACGATCTGAGCAATGTGACGGTCAAGTGCGACCCTGACAGTATCCCGGAATTAGAGGAACATTACGACTGGATAAGCAAGCCCTACAACGGCAATGCCAAATACTGGATAGGCATGGACGCATATCGGGCTGACAATGAAACACTCAAGCAGCTCATCAGAGCTTCCTACGAGATAGTGAAGGAAGACCATAAAACGAAAAAAACGCACAATAAATGCATTCGAAATGAAGTTCGCAACGGTGTTCCCGATACTCATCGCCAAGACTGAACGTAGGGGTAGGGAGCAAGGGAGAATGTGTATAGGCCGATGTGTACTGCGCAAGCACAGCGAGGAAAGTGTCATCACGCCCAAGCAGAATGTCTCCCTGTTCAATCGCTTCCTCGAACTCCTGCAGACTGCCGATGCCAAGCACCGCACCGTAGAATATTATGCGGCAATGCTTAACATATCATCAAAATACCTGACTGTCATCTGCAAGAAAAATTCAGGAAAGACTGCCAATCAGTGGATACAGGAATATACGCTGTCGGCCATTGCCAATTGTCTCCGCACCACTGAGATGAGCGTTAAGGAAATCAGTTTTCTACTCGGTTTCCCCAACACCAGTTTCTTTGGAAAATATGTCAAGGATCATTTAGGATGCAGTCCTTTGGAGTATAGGTGCCGCACCCGTGGTTGATAGCGTATAAAATCAGTTTTGTTTTATCAGCTATCCTAAAAAGTTGTTAATAACCGACCGAGAGCTTTGGTAGTTGGTTGCATGTTCGTATATTTGCGAACAATATGAAAAAGATATTGATTCTCTGTACGGGCAACAGTTGTCGCAGCAAGATGGCACAAGCCATTCTGCAACATTTGGATGCCAATCTCTACGTGAGATCGGCCGGTACCCATCCTGCCCGTCACACGCACCCTTTGGCCATCGAAGTGATGAAGGTGGCAGGAATGCCGATCACCGATGTGCAGCCGCACAATGTCAAGGACTATCTCGACGCGACTTGGGATGCCGTCATCACGGTCTGTAACCATGCCCGCGAGTCGTGCCCTGTCTTCACAGGAAGGGTAAAGCGGCCGATGCATATCAGTTTTCCCGACCCATCGTCAGCAAAAGGTGCTATCGAAGAACAACTTGCTGTATTTTAGGATGCAATGGGACGTATTATTCAGATTTTCAATAATTTATATTATACTTATTTAGACGATCATGGACATCAAGAAAGACTATAGCCTCAAGGCGGAGCAGATAGCCCGCTTTGCCAAAGCTCTGGCTCACCCTGCAAGGATTCAGATCCTCACCTTCCTTGCCAATAGGCAGGAATGCTACTTCGGTGACATTCACGAAGAGCTGCCCATCGCCAAGGCCACAGTGAGCCAACACCTGAAGGAACTCAAGGATGCCGGACTCATCCAGGGCACCATCCAAGCCCCAAAGGTGAGATATTGCATCAATCGCGACAACTGGCAGTATGCACATGAACTGTTCTGCAATTTCTTCTCTAAGGAAATCAAAGGCGGTTACTGCGGTTGTGGAACAACAAAGTAATCGAGGCGGGCCATGTGTTGTCCGCCTTAATTAATAGGGAGGATGTTCGTAGTTTTGCAAACAACAAATTAAGAATAATCATGGAGATTAAAATATTAGGTTCCGGATGCAGTCGTTGCAAAAAGACCTTCGAAACAGTCAAACTGGTAATCGAGGAAGACAACGTAAAGGCCAACGTAGAAGATGTGACTGACATTGCCAAGATATTAGATTACAACATCATGTCAATGCCAGCCATCGTCATTGACGACAAGGTTGTGCTCAATGGACAAGTGCCTACAGCGGCACAAGTGAGACAAAATGGATAAAAGAGGTCAGGCATATTACTAAAGGGCATTTTGTGTTGCGCCCTTGGTGTAAAAAACAATAAAGTATATATCGCCTGTGTGTAACACACAGATTGATAAAATAGTTTTAGTTGATCATGGAAGAAAGAAAAATTGGATTCTTTGACAAGTACCTTACTTTGTGGGTACTGTTATGTATTGTTGTTGGCATTGCGGTGGGCAAGTTCCTGCCCGCCATTCCACACATGCTCTCGCGGTTTGAGTATGCCCACGTGAGTATTCCCGTGGCCATCCTCATCTGGGTGATGATCTACCCGATGATGATGAAGGTGGACTTCCAAAGTGTAAAGAACGTAGCCAAGCACCCGAAAGGTCTGCTTGTGACGTGTGTGGTCAACTGGCTCATCAAGCCGTTCACGATGTTTGCCGTCGCGTGGTTCTTCCTCTTTGTGGTCTTCCAACGGTGGATTCCCACTGGCTTGGCCCACGAGTATTTGGCCGGTGCTGTGCTCTTGGGAGCCGCTCCCTGCACGGCCATGGTATTCATATGGAGCTACCTCTCTGGCGGCAATCCTGCCTACACACTCGTGCAGGTGGCTGTCAACGACCTCATCATCCTCGTGGCCTTTGCTCCCATCGTGGCCCTGCTTTTGGGAGTGAGCGGCGTTGAAATACCCTACGATACGCTGCTGTTGAGTGTAGTGCTCTTTGTGGTACTTCCGCTCATTGCAGGCATCGTCACGCGCACGACGGTCATCAAGCGCAGGGGCAAGGAGTATTTTGAGCAGGTCTTCGTGCATAAATTCGACCGCTACACCACAGCCGGACTGCTGCTCACTCTCGTTATTCTTTTTTCGTTCCAGGGTGAGACCATTCTGCGCAATCCCCTCCACATCGTGCTCATTGCCGTTCCCCTCATCCTCCAGACCTACTTCATCTTCGCCATCGCCTACGGGTGGGCCAAGGCGTGGCATCTGCCCTACGACATTGCCGCTCCCGCAGGAATGATTGGCGCGTCCAACTTCTTCGAGCTCGCCGTGGCTGTGGCTATCAGCCTTTTTGGGTTGCAAAGTGGCGCGGCGTTGGCCACCACCGTTGGCGTGCTCACCGAGGTGCCCATCATGCTGTCATTGGTAAGAATAGCCAAGGCAACCAGAGGCACATTTAAAAATAGTACCAGTACCCGCTGAATTTTTACACATGATACTGGCCCGGCCGGGATGCTTTTTGATCATGGTATCTCATTAATACAAAACAGGGACTGCCCCCTTGACGGGAACAGTCCCTTTAATTTCATCTTAGCAGTAGTGCCAGTGCTAAGCGACCTCAATGCGTTTTGTCTCTTTCTCAGCCTTGCCTGTGCGGGGAAGTGTGATGCTAAAATATTTAAACTTTGTTCACAACAGTGACACTCTCTTGGTCTTATTCGCCTATCTCGGTGAGCGCTCCTGTAGTGAAAACATCGGTATAATCCTCAAAACGAAATGTTCGTTGTTATAGAACGAGACGTATATTTTCTGAAAACGAAACGTATCTCGTAAACCTTATTGTTCAATCGTTTGAAGGACATTAGTAAATCGCTTTAATGCCATTCTTTACATAACGAAATCGCTTCATAACAGCGCTGGCCACCCATCACGGGCAGCCAGCGTTGCAACTAATTAACCTAATAAACCTATTAACCTAAAAATCAATATGAGAAAACCTACTTTACAATCTTCTTGATTTTGAGTATTCCGTAGACCCCGCCGCCGAGCAGCAGCACGGCCACGGCCGCAAGCAGCCACCCGCCGAGCTTCATCTTCAAGCGCTGCCACTTGGTGAGCTTCTTTTCGACTTCCCGCACCTCGGTTTTGGTGACGGTGGTAATCTGCGGTATGGTGTCGCGCACGGTGTCGGTGATATAAGTCCTGTTGATGGCCTGCATGTGATGCCAGGTCTCGTGATACACAGTATCACCACGTTGAATTATAATCACGCTGTCGCGCCTTAGCACGGTGTCGCGCACAATGTTGGTGTGGTGCTCCACGTTGGTCTGCGTGACCACCCGGGGCACCTCCACCACCTTGTACTGGGTCTTGCAGGCACACAGGTAAAGCAGCAGGCAGATGATGCCGAATATCACCAGCACCGTCACGCCTGCACCGGTGCAGCCCTCGTTTCTTACTCCTTTTTCCTCTTTCATAGCGTTAGGGATTTAATCCTGCGATGTATTTTCCACCTATGCAGGTCAGCTTGTTGCGCCTGTGTCTTGGACTGTGGCTCACGTGTATCCAATCAGGTTGCATCGCCCTGTTGGGGTATTCGTTGATGACCTGGTCGTAGGGCAGGTCTAATTTTACAATTAAATCGAGTAATTTTCTATTTTCCTCGGGCTTGTCGCTCACGGTGTGGATGTCGGCTGCTTGGCCTACAACGTGCTGGCTTGATGCAGCACCGTGCACGGCCTTGTTGAGTGCTGGCGAGCGGTAGCCGCTTGTGACTACTATCGGGGCGCCCCAGGCTTCCCGCAACGGGTCGAGGATGTGCTCGACCAGGGCGGTGAGGTTGGCCTTGACGGCCTCGGTGGGCTCGTTGCTAATTCCTAAACGTTGCGCGGTCGGGCTCTTTATGAGTTCGCGCATGGTGAAATGCTTCATTGTGTACATTGCCTTAATTATTTTTAAAAATCAGTTCATTTTTGGGAATACGAATGGTTAAAATGAAAAAAGTCGTAGTGGTCTAGAAAATCTTCATAATTGTTTGGCTTTTAAAATTAAATGTTTAACTTTGCAAAGGATGTGAGTGCTTACCAGGCGCGATTACTTCAAGCCGCACCGTCCTTTTTAAAGCAGTGGCCTCGGTTACTGCTTTAATTGTTCTATAAGCCCCTTAATATTTTCCTTTTCCATTTGCGTTTCTGTTATTAGGATCGCTTTACCATTGAACACGACATAACATTCTTTTATAATGCCATTTTGGAAATCAGCTTTTCGCCAAGCGATATGCGTAACAAGTCTTCTGACATTAAGCCTTTTCAGTCTTGCATCCAAATCAAGCACCAAAGCCGAGCACCCCTGTTTTATTGCTTTTCTAAATGCATCAGCAACTCCTTTTTCTCCGTTAATCATCTTGTTGTCCGCAATAAGACCATCTATTTCGAGTTCTGGATTTTTTACGTCCTTGACGATTACATTGGGTCTAATCTTTATGCTCTTTTGTGGAAACGAACGCAAAATAGTTTTTGCGGAAGCCAAATTGCTTTCCAAGTCTTTTTGATCAGCTATTCCACTTATTAGCAGCCTCTCGCCGAAATCTTTGTCTGCTATATAACCTTTCGTCTTTTCAAGAGCTCTCACCAACTTGCAGGCATTGCAAAGTTCGTTAGGAGAATCCGTAAGGTTGGTCTTGCCCTTGGCGATGTCGCAGTCACGGCATCGCTTGATAGTGTATGGGTTGTAGTCGGGCACGGCTTTCTGCTGCTTACCTGGGTTGAATCGGAAGATTCCCTTTTTGTCGCTCTGTAGTGCCTCCTCTCCTCTCTGCATGGCCTCGTCGGATGGTGTGAGCGGATATTTGGCCTTCCTGACCTGCACGACGGTACACCGGCAGTTCCATCCGTTTGGCGGGTAATACGTTTCCCAGAAAGGGTCGTTCATGGGTCGTGTTACTCCGTTGAGTGCGGCGTGCTCCGGTCTGACCTTATCATCGCCGGCGGTGCGGTACTGCAGGTTGTATCGGTCGCCATCCCGTGCGTATTGTTCCCATTTTGCCGCCATTTGCGCCGATGCGTGGACGAAGTTGTACTCAGCGTGGAGATAGTTCTGGTTGTACGTCTTGTCTATCTTTTGAACGTCGTTATAAAACTGTTCGAATGACTTTCTGTTGCCGTTAGAATCCAGCAATGACGGGAACGCCTCGTTGAGCTCGTGAAAGGTCTTGATGCCGGAAAAGATATAGTCAGAACGCGTGAGACGCCGGCGCATGGCCTCGGTCATGGGCACTTTCTGGAAAGCCTGGTCGAGTGTGGCGGCGTGGGTGTTGATGAAGTGCTGGGCCTGGCTGGAAGCGAGGATGTTGATGTCGAGCGTGGCTCCCTTCTCGCGGAAGAGAGCCGACATCATGCCACGGAAGGCCGTGGTGAGCTTCTCGCGTACTTTTCCCTCGTCCTTTTTGTCGAGCGTTACGTGGCGGTGATAGTCTTGTAGCAGGAGCTTATATCGCCGGTGCAGCCCCACGTAGTCGGTGGGGCTCAGTCGAAAAAAGGCGAGGCGTTGTTTGGGCTTTTCGGGTCTCTGTCGTCGTTGGGCTTATCGGGTTTGTCATCCTTGTCTTTGCTCTTTTTGTCGTCGGTGGGCGGCTCGTTGCCGTCAACTTTGTCTGGATCCATGGCGGGCATGGCAATGTTGCGTCGCTCGCCTACGGGCAAGGAGTATTTTGAGCAGGTCTTCGTGCATAAATTCGACCGCTACACCACAGCCGGACTGCTGCTCACCCTCGTCATTCTTTTTTCGTTCCAGGGTGAGACCATTCTGCGCAATCCCCTCCACATCGTGCTCATTGCTGTTCCCCTCATCCTCCAGACCTACTTCATCTTTGCCATCGCCTATGGGTGGGCCAAGGCGTGGCATCTGCCCTACGACATCGCCGCTCCCGCAGGAATGATTGGCGCGTCCAACTTCTTCGAGCTCGCCGTGGCTGTGGCTATCAGCCTTTTGGGGTTGCAAAGTGGCGCGGCGTTGGCCACCACCGTTGGCGTGCTCACCGAGGTGCCCATCATGCTGTCATTGGTAAGAATAGCCAAGGCAACCAGGGGCACATTTAAAAATAGTGCCAGTACCCGCTGATTTTTTACACATGATACTGACCCGGCCGGGATGCTTTTTAATCATGGTATCTCATTAATACAACACAGGGACTGCCCCCTTGACGGGAACAGTCCCTGTAATACCACTGAGCAGCAACGCCGATGCAAAGCGACCTCAATGCGTTTTGTCTCTTTCTCAGCCTTGTGGGTGCGAGGTAGTGTGATGCTAAAATATTTACACTTTGTCCGCAACAGTGACACTCTCTTGGCCTTATTCGGCTATCTCGGTGAGTGCTCCTGTAGTGAAAACATCGGAGACTACAGATTTAACAACTTTTACACCTCCGACTATCACCAGTATTTCCGCATTTCCAACCAAAAGGTAAGTAAGCCACTTCATGGTGCCTTCTTGCGGTGATTACTGAAAGTAAGTACTTTTGCAGTGTCAAAATAAAAGTAGAACAATGAACGAAAACATATCGATGTTACAGACCGCACTCAGATTCTTAGATGTACATAACGAAATTTCCTTTGCCACATGCGAGGGAGATCTTCCGAAAATCCGCATCTTTCAGATTATGCGACGTGAGGACTATATGCTCTACTTTGCCACTTCTGCTGAAAAAGCAGTATGGCGTGAACTGCTGCAAAACCAGCATGTGGAGTTACTGGCATATGCCGACAACATCTCAGTCCGTTGCACGGGCATGGTGACCTTCGATGTAGAGGATAGCGTGAAGCAATGGATCTATGACCATAATCCCGTGTTGTCCCGCCTCTACGACAGTTGGGAAGGAATGGCTTTCTTCTGTCTGCCGATTGCCGAGTTGGACTACTACGATCTGTCTCCTACGCCGCCGGTATTCAAGCATTTTAACTTGAAGACAGGTGAAGTCAGCAATGGTTTCGTGGGTTCGCGATTTAAAAGTAAATAACTTAGTATCAAAGAAATAAATTCTATGGACAGACTGGAGAGACTAAAGATTATCATCAAGTATCTGATGGATGATGAGCATGTCAGCTATCAGATTCCTTCTTCACTCGAAGAGCGGCAGCGAATGATGCGGGCACTGATGAACGTCTGGGAGCCCAATGCCATCGGCAACGAGTTCAGGAAGATGCAAGATGCCGAGTTGCAGATGCAGCGAGCGGATAAAAGGGTGGTAGAAGTTAATAACGAAGGACTGATCCTCTGGCAGGGGGATATTACCCGGCTGAAGGTGGATGCCATCGTCAATGCCGCCAACGCTCAGGCTTTAGGATGCTGGGTACCGCTTCACAACTGCATAGACAACTGCATCCACTCTGCCGCCGGCATCCAACTGCGCAAGGAGTGTGCCGACAAGATGCAGGGAGGGCTGTTGGCTACAGGCGATGCCTTCATTACGAAAGGCTACAACCTGCCAGCCCGTCATGTTATCCACACCGTAGGACCGATTATTCCAGATGGTGTCCCTACCACGGAACAGGAAGAGCAGTTGGCTCGGTGCTACCGCTCGTGCCTTGACCTGGCCGAAAAGAACGGACTGGAGAGCATTGCTTTTTGCTGTATTTCTACAGGCGTGTTCCACTTCCCAAACGAGCTGGCAGCAAAGATTGCCATCGAGACTGTCAAATCATATCCACGACATGCACTTAAAACGATTGTATTCAATGTTTTCCTCAACAAAGACCTCGATATCTACCGGCAACTTCTCGGAGCGTAAAGAGTGGCTCATAGAGCAAATAGCCCAAGCCGACTGCGTGCTGATTGGCGCGGGAGCCGGACTGACAACAGCCGCCGGCATCGACTATGCCGGTGAGGACTTCCGAAGGGAGTTCCGCGAGTGGATAGACCGCTACGGCATCACCGACCTTTATAGCGCTGGATTTTATCCTTTCAAGACCGAGGAGGAGCGATGGGCCTTGTGGGCAAAACACATCTGGTTCAGCCGTTACCGGACAGGAGCGTTGCCGCTTTACAAGAGACTGCTGAAGTTGGTTGACGATAAGGATTACTTCGTTATTACCACCAATGTTGACGGTCAGTTTGAGATGGCAGGTTTCGATGCGGAGCGCATATTTGCCACGCAGGGCGACTATTGCTTTTTCCAGCCTGCATCAGGTTCACCCAAAGAACTATATTATAATAAGGCATGGGTGGAACGAGCGCTGCCAGCCATCCATGACTGCCGCATACCTACAGAACTGATTCCGCACACTCCAAACGGAAAGCCCGTCAGCATGAATCTCCGTTGTGACGATACCTTCGTAGAGGACAGTCACTGGCACCGGCAAGCCAAACGCTACAACGACTTCGTCTACAAGGCTTCCGACAAGTCGCTCCTGCTCCTTGAGTTTGGCGTAGGCTTCAATACTCCCGGCATCATCCGCTTCCCATTCGAGCAGATGGCCGCGCAATTACCAGATACCACCCTCGTACGTTTCAACCGCGACTTTCCGCAACCATCTTTACAAGGAATAAAAAATTACGTAGGTATCACAGAAGACGTTACAAAAATAATTTGAGACTGGATTCTTTCTTGCCATTCCAATCAAAAGTGCTGAGCCTTGTGCCGTCCCACCAACGCTTCTGGAAACGGATCCTTGTTTGGAAATCATGCTTTTTCGTCCCATTCATTTCAGCACTCGAAACAAGGATATTCTTTGAGTCTGCAACAAGTTTCAGTCCGTTGGCATGGTCGCAATCCAAATGACTGAGAAGAACGTAGTTATCGTTTTGTGCTATAAATATATGATACGTTCTTCTGAACGTCAAATGATTTCTGTATTTTTGTACCACTGCTAAGTAAATTGCGGTTTGTCAAAGGTTTGATTTCAAGCGGCAATTTTATTGATAAATAGATGAGACATGTATGGCATTGACAACATTGTAACGACAAGCACATGTGACAAGGACGGCAACCTGAAATTGTTCTCTGCATTTCAGATGATGCAAGACTGCTCTGAGATGTGGATAGAGTCAGAGCCGGGCGTGAAGGCTTTCTTTGAGGAATCCGGTATGACACAACTGCTCGCCTCCAGAGAGGTGGAGATTGTAAGAGTACCGCGGTTCAAGGAAAGACTCCGAACGGAGACGTCGGTCTTTGATGTCAAGTCAATGTTTGGCTTCCGCAACACGTTCATCTATGACTCCGGCGGCCACGTGTGCTATAAGACCTGGTCAATGGGAGCCTTTGTCGACCGCGTAAGCGGCAAGTTGCAGAGAATACCCGATAATGTTCTCAAGACTGTGATGATTGAGCCCAAGAAGGACATGGCCTACGGTGAGCGACGCATCATTCTGCCCAAAAATGCTGCTTTCAAAGAGCAAGACTCTGTCGCCGTAACCCACAACGATATTGACTATAACGGTCATGTGAACAACGCCAACTATATCCGCATCGCCATGGAGTTTCTGCCTGAAGGATTTCCATACCATCATATAAGGGTAGAATACAAGCGGCCCGTCAGGTTCGGAGAAGTGATCGTCCCCAAGACATACTTATCGCCAGATGACATCTTCTATGTTGAGCTGTTATCAGCCCGCGCCGTATGCGCCATCCTGGAGTTGAGATGATAGTTTGATGAATGCACAAAGACCGATAACATCCGCATCGACACCCACCGGGACAACAAACCCATGCAAGGAGCATTGGCGAAGGCGGAATTCCACTACTGTGGCATCATTCATCTGCTCGACGGTGATGAGCGGTTGGCTTATCAGCATATAATCGATTCGCAGTAATCTAGTGAGCTTATAGTGTTGTTGATCAGACACAAAAAAGGCGGATCCCTTATTCAAGAAGTCGCCCCGCCGGAAAAGGCTGGCATATAGGAGATTATGTTGTAGAAACAAAAAAGGGACTGCCCCCATGACGGGAACAGTCCCTGTGTAATTCCATCTAAGCAGTAGTGCCAGTGCTAAGCGACCTCAATGCGTTTTGTCTCTTTCTCAGCCTTGCCTGTGCGAGGAAGTGTGATGCTAAAATTTTTACACTTTGCTGACAATCGCGGCAATCCCTTTGTTCTTATTCGCCTATCTCGGTGAGTGCTCCTGTGGTGGAGTCGATGATAAAGCCGCGTACAGTGATGCTACCGGGGACGAGCGCATGGTTCTTCACCCGTCGCATTGTAGCCCGTACACTCTTCTCAGTGTCGCCAAAGCCGTCGAGCCACTGGCTGAGGTCGATGTGCCGCTCCACTTCTGCTACCTTGTGGGCGCCGACCCGTTCACATATCAGATGCTTCATGTGCTCACCGGTCATCTTCCCGGCGCCGCAATCAGTGTGGTGGATGAGCATGATCTCTTCAATGCCCAGCTCATAGATGCCCACGATGATCGATCGCATGACGGCATCGTAGTCGTCGAGGATGACACCGCCAGCTACCTTAACTATCTTCACCTCACCGTTCTTGATGCCTAATGCCTCAGGCAGCATCACACTCAGGCGGGTGTCCATGCAGGTGACGATAAGCGTTTTGCCCGACGGCTTGCCATCGGTGATATGTCTCTCATAGCGCTTTCCGGCAACAAAGCGGCGGTTGTTCTCCAGTATTTCGTCAATCATAATCGGGAAGTTGTTGTTTCATTAAATTATTGCGTCTTTGCACGATTGTCTCTTGCCTTGCGTGCAAACTCAAACAAGCTTTGCGGCAGGTGGCAGTAGCCGTTGGGATTCTTGTCGAGATAATTCTGGTGGTAATCCTCGGCCTTGTAGAAGTTGCGCAACGGCAGGTTCTCGACGGCGATCTTCCCGTTGATGTGTTTCTGCTCGTCGGCAAAGGCCTCATTGATTACCGTCTCGTCATCCTTGTCGGTGTAATACACGCCGGTGCGGTACTGCGTTCCCGTGTCATGGCCCTGCCGGTTGACGCTTGTAGGGTCGATAGCCTTGAAAAACATCTCCAGCAAAAACTTCAACGATACCTTGGCGGGATCGTACATGACATGAACGGTCTCGGCAAAGCCGGTCTTGTCGGTGCACACCTCTTTGTAGGTCGGGTTTTCTGTGCGGCCATTGGCATAGCCTACCTCGGTGTCCACCACTCCGTCGATCTGCTTGAAGTAATGCTCGGTGCCCCAGAAGCAACCTCCGGCGAGATATATCTCCTTCAATTCGTCTATTTCCATATTTCTCCGTTTTATGTTTTCTTTATATTAGAAATCGTTGTTGACTATCTCCTTCCCGAATGGTGCCAGTGCCAGACGCATCAGCCGGAAGTGCATCCTGCCCCAAGGAATGCCGACAATGGTGATGCATAGGAGCAGGCCAGAGCCAAGATGAGTCAAGGCAATCCAAAAGCCACCGACGAAGAACCAAAGAATGTTCATGAACAAACTGAGACATCCTCCGTCCTGCGGCTGGTCAACAACATGTGAGCCAAATGGCCACAACGCGAGAATACCCAACCGAAGGGTGGCTATGCCGAATGGTATGCCGATGATGGTGATCATCAGCAGGAGTGATGAAATGAAATACTCCACTGCGATGCCCAATCCTCCAAAGACGAGCCAAATGATATTTCCCAGTATCTTCATGAATTCAATCTCGGTTTCAGGTGATGAATGCTTTTGCTCGCAAAGGTAATGAAAATCACAGAAAGCAAAGAACAGACGCAGCCAATATTTGGCGCGCCAATAATTAGTGCCAGGACGTGGGTCTTTCACTTTTTGGGGGTTGAAGCTGAAAGCCAAGGGTCTAATCCTTGTGGGTGCCGAGAGCTCGAATCCCCACAAGTAATAGACCCTTCTTGGTTGCTGATAGCATGCTGGTATATGGCAGCAGATGTTTCAACGAAAAAGATATCGCCCTCATTGAGGAGTGCAGGCGTTGGACCAGTCGGTTGAATGGCCAGCGACCACGTGCCAGGGCACTATTCTTTTACCTCGAGTCGGTCGTACTCGTCGTTGCTCACTGGCTCGAGCCATTCGTTGCTCACATTATCGCCAGGAACGGGCATGGCCAGATGCGCAAACCAGCTGTCGCGTGTGGCACCATGCCAGTGCTTCACGTTGGCAGGTATGTTCACCACGTCGCCGGGCAGCAGCAGGCGGGCGGGCTTGCCCCACTCCTGATACCAGCCACGGCCGGCCACACACACGAGGAGCTGACCGCCGCCCTTGGTGGCGTGGTGGATGTGCCAGTTGTTGCGGCATCCGGGCTCGAAGGTGACGTTGTGTATGGGTATCTGCTCGGCCGAGATTGTGGCGAGGTAGCTCTGCCCGATGAAATACTTGGCATAGGCCGTGTTGGGCTCGCCTATGGGGAATACCATCTCGCGCTGGAACTGTGCTTTGCCGTCGCATGGGGCGGCGGTATCGCTGGCCCACACTTCTTTGGCCTCACGGAAGGCTGCCCAAGCCTTGGGCCAACCGGCGTAGAATGCAATGTGGGTGAGTGCCTCGGCAATCTCTTGCCGCGTGATGCCGTTGGCCTTGGCGTTTTGCAGGTGATAGGCCAGGCTGCTGTCGGTCATGCCCATGCTCACAAGTGCCACCACGGTGATGAGGCTACGGTCGCGGAGCGACAGTTGGTCCTGCCGGTTCCACACCTGTCCGAAGAGTACATCGTCGTTGAGCTCGGCAAATTTTGGCGCGAAGTCGCCCAGCTGCTTGCGGCCTGCGTCCTGTTTGATAGTTTTCTTTTCCATATTGATGATTGATTGATGTTTTGACAATGGTTGAGCATTGGCATGCAGCGCCAGGCCCAAGAGGAGGAGAACAAATAATGCTCGTGCCATCGAGGTGATGCAATTTTATTTGAGGTACTTGTTGAAAAACGCCGCAATACGGTCGAAGGGTATTTTATCCATCTGGTCGTAAAGATCGGTGTGGGTAGCGCCGGCAACGATGATGAGCTGCTTGTTGTCGCCCTTGAGTTTCTTGAATGTGTCCTCACCCATATAGCGGCTGTGGGCCTTTTCGCCATGAACGATGAGCACTGCATTTCGCAGGTCTTCGGGGTGAGCCAGTATGTTGTTGTTCATCCATCCCGTCTGTGCCTGGAGCATCCATCCGCCATTGGAGTTCACCGACCGCTGGTGGTAGCCGCGCTTGGTCTTGTAGTAGGCCGAGTATTGCTGCACGAAGTCGGGCTCCTTGCCCGTGAGCTGATCCACGGGTATGCAACCTCCGGCACGCTGCTTTAGGCCTGTCGTGTATTCCTTAGTGCGCAGGGCCGCAATCTGCTCCTTGGCTTTGTAGCGTTCGTCGGCAGTGCCTTGGTCGAAATAGCCCCATGCACCCACACGCGGCATGTCATACATTGTGCTGGCTACCGTGGCCTTGATGCGCGGGTCGGCAGCAGCGGCATTCAGCGCGATGCCGCCCCAACCGCATATGCCCACGATGCCAATGCGATTGGCTTCCACGTCGGGGCGGTTGCTCAAGTAGTCGACGGCTGCCTGGAAGTCCTCGGTGTTGATGTCGAGCGAGAACACGTCGCGTGGCTGTCCGCTGCTCTCACCGGTAAACGACGGGTCGAAGGCGATGGCCAGAAATCCACGCTCGGCGAGAGCCTGAGCATAGAGCCCCGACGACTGTTCTTTCACGGCACCGAAGGGGCCGCACACGGCCACAGCGGCGAGGCGCCCCTGTGCATGCTTGGGTTTATACACATCGGCCGCAAGCTCAAGGCCGAAATGGTTGTGAAAGGAAACTTTCTCATGCTCCACCTTCTCACTCTTGGCGAACACCTTGTCCCACTCTTGTGTCATCTTCAATTGTGTCATTTCATTTGTGTTTTGTGCCCCGGC
>Ga0256406_1002130_pt1 | contig 29181 bp, 28 predicted proteins | sample RumenRJG_03DNA_FD_185986 | JGI IMG/M metagenome (GOLD analysis project Ga0256406, IMG submission 185986) | Bovine rumen microbial communities from Lethbridge, Alberta, Canada - RJG_03 | ecosystem: Host-associated > Mammals > Digestive system > Stomach > Rumen | place: Canada: Alberta | collected... | reverse complement strand
TCTCGTTATAAGGCATTTTTCTCACTCTGTACAGAGGGTAAATCTGTAATTCCAGAACTTCACTGTGCAAATTCAGGCAGACATGGAACTTACTCGCTCAAACTGGAACTTCGGATTTCAACCGACCCAGAATTATCGTGCAAGCACAGAATTATAAAGGTCAATCGCTTCCTGTGTGTCCAGAAATTCCAGAGAGCCGCAAAGAAGAGCCGAAACAGCCTCCTTACAGTCTCCGGATACCCCCGCGTAATACTGAATGCTCTGCTGCGAAAGCGCTTCCCGCATCTTCTTCGAAATGCCGCCGCAGATCACGCTGTCCACGCCATTGGCTTCCAGAAACTCCGCGATTTCCAGATCCCGCGGCATGGATGGCCAGATTTTTGTTTCTGCCTCCCTTGGAACCTCAAAGTCCTGCGTCCGGAGACACTTCCCGCTCCTGTTGTCGATGTCAAAGACGCGGAATGTTCCGGCTTTTTCAAAATCCTGCCCGATCTCCCCATGACGAACCGGTACTGCAATAATCATGACGCAACCCCCTGATATTTGTATTCTGTCTTCTGCGTCTTCCGGATTCTTTATGCAGTTATTTTACCACTTTTACAGTTCGATGTCTTTTGATATACAGGAATGTCCTGACAGTTTGCAGCTCACCGCATCCGGCTGCGTGAAGCCCGCGTAAACCGTGAACTGACGGCTCCGGATCATACGGTTCCCCCCGGCATCGACGGATGTGAAGGCACGTTCGGGAAGATCGATCCGTACAGTTTGAGCTTGTCCTTCTCCAAGATGGATTCTCCGCACGGCACAAAGAGCCGGGTGCGGCACCGCGTCTTTAAATTCATTGTCGTGGATATAAATCTGAAGGACATCGTCCGTCTCCCTGCCGTCATTTCTGACCGTCACGGAGAGCGTTGCTTTTCTTTCTCCGAAGGCGGATTTCCTGTCGGTATAACCTCTTGTAAAGGTATTCGCGTCGGTTACCGATACGACATACATATCCTGTACACTGCAGTCTCCGTAGGTCAGACCGAAGCCGAACGGATAGACCGGCGTTCCGTCGTAGTAACGGTAGGTCCTGCCGCGCATCGAATAATCTTCAAAGGCCGGCAGGTCATCGCAGGACCGGTAGAACGTAACCGGCAGCTTACCGGACGGTGAAACTTCCCCGAACAGGACCTTCGCGACCGCCTCGCCGCCCGCTGCGCCCGGATACCATACCTGCAGTACCGCGTCCGCCTTTTCGGCAGGAAGTGAAAGATCCAGATCCGAGCCGGACATGTTCAGCAGGATCACTTTCCGCCCCGTGTCCAGGATTCTGCGGACAAGTTCCATCTGGAACGGCGGAATCGCAACATCCTTTTTATCGCCGGAGAAATAGGCATTTCCGTCATCGCCCTCTTCGCCCTCAAGCGTTTCATCAAGGCCGATGACCAGAACAGTCACATCCGAGCATTCTGCGACCGTCAGCGCTTCCGCCATTCTGTCCGCAGACTCCGGCTTCGAGAGCGCCTCCACATTGTCTCTGGACAGATCACAGCCCTGCGAATACAGCACGCGGATACCGGAAGCGTCCGCGATCTTCTGGATTCCCTCGAGTACGGTCGTATAGCGGGAAGATGTTCCGTGATAGTTACCGATCAGGGCGCTCCTGGAATTCGCGTTCGGTCCGATCACGCCGATGATCTTGACCGCGATGCGCTCAAGCGGCAGGATGCCGTTGTTTTTCAAAAGGACAAGGCTTTCCTCCGCGGCTTTTTCGGCAAGTGCAAGGTGCGCCGGACTTTCGACTTCCTCGTAGGGAATCTGATCGTACGCGGTTTTGTCGAACATGCCCAGCAGATATCTGCATGTGAAAAGTCGAACGCACGCCTGCGTGATGTACTTTTCGTCCACAAGGCCTTCTTTTACCGCGTCCAGAATTTTCTGATACGTGCAGCCGCAGTTCAGATCCGTGCCGTTTTGCAGGGCAAGCGCCGCCGACTCTTCAGGGCTTCCCGTTACCTTGTGATGCTCATGGAAATCCCGCACGGCCCAGCAGTCGGAGACGAAATGTCCTTTGAATCCCCATTTACGCCGCAGGATGTTCTGCAGGGAAGGACTCGCGCAGCAGACTTCGCCGTTTGTTCTGTTATAAGCCCCCATGACCGCTTCGACTTCTCCATCCTTAACGCAGGCTTCAAAGGCCGGAAGATACGTCTCTTCCATATCCTTCGGACTGACTTTCGCGTTGAACTGATGCCGCAGTGCTTCCGGTCCCGAATGCACCGCGAAATGTTTGGCACAGGCTGCTGCCCGCATGTACTTGCCATCCCCCTGAATACCGCGGATAAACCGGACCGCCAGCACCGATGTCAGGAACGGGTCCTCGCCGTAGGTCTCATGTCCCCGGCCCCAGCGGGGATCCCGGAAAATATTGACATTCGGCGCCCAGAACGTAATTCCTTTATAAATATCCCGGTCTCCATGCGCTCTCTGCGCGTTGTATTTGGCCCTGCCTTCCACGGAAATCACCTTGCCGATTTCCTCCATAAGGTCCGGATCGCAGGCAGCCGCAAGACCAATCGCCTGCGGAAAAACGGTTGCCGTCCCGGCTCTCGCGACGCCGTGCAGTGCTTCGTTCCACCAGTTGTAAGCCGGAATGTGCAGCCGTTCAATCGCGGGAGCATCGTAGCGCAGCTGCGAGGCTTTTTCTTCAAGTGTCATTTTCGCGACCAGTTTCTCGGCTGCCGCTTTTGCTTTTGCTCTGTCCATTTTCATTCACCTTAAAGTATTGTACAATTATAATATCTGTCTGACGGAAAAGGAGGTATTCCATGAGCAGTCTGACCGCCAGTGAAATTGCGCGCTTCCGTGACAAGGCTCTCGGCTCGGTTCCCGCCAAATACCGGCAGCCCGATGTCGACGACTACGGCGGGCGCACGATGAAAGATGATTCTCTTGAAATCGTGGATTATGTTCCTCAGACACATGTAAGAATCTGGTATAACTGCCAGATGGAGGGCTATGAGCTGCACCATCACGCGGCTCTCGAAATCATTTACTGTGTTCAGAATACGTACACCGTGACCGCAGGACGCGAAACATTTTCGCTCGGAGAGGGTGATATCCTGTTCATCCCCCCGAATGTCATCCACCGTCTGATCGGCGGCGTGCAGGGTGTACGCTTCATCATGCTCTTCGACCTGGAGCCCGCTTCCATGTTCCGCGAAACGAGGCTTCTCGCTCCTGTTATGAACGGGCCGTTCCATCTTCGCAAGAAGGACAGGCCCGACCTTTACTGCGCCGTGCAGGAACGGTTCGAGCGTATGATCGACCTGTACTTTTCCCAGCAGGCGATGTGGGAAATCAGCGTTTACACCGAGCTTTTGAATATCGCGGCAGCAATTGGAAGAGATTATTTCGACAAAACAAACAGCTTCTCCCCCTCCTCAAGTGAACACGGAAAGATCAACTATGACAAATTTTCCGCTCTGCTTGACTATATCGATGAACACTACAGTGAAGATATTTCGCTCATGGACGCCGCTTCCTATGTCGGTTTTTCCAAGTTCCATTTTACGAGGCTGTTCCACGAATATACCGGCACAACCTTTTATGACTATCTTCTCCGGCGGAGAATCCGGGCGGCGCAGAAAATGCTCGGCACGGATCTTTCCGTCACGGAAATCTCCTACCGGTGCGGTTTTCACAACCTGACTTCGTTCAGCAGAAGCTTCCGTTCATTCACCGGCATTTCGCCGTCAGCGTACAGAAACTACGCCGAGCGCTATCAGGGAAAATTTTCGGATCGGATTATACTGCCGGAGGAATGAACCTCCGGCAGTATTTTTATCCTTTGACACTGCCAAGAGCGACACCCGCGACGATATATCTGGAAAGCGCCAGATAGATGACAATCAGAGGAAGCGCCGTCAGGGAAAGTCCGAGATAAACGGCGCCGTACTCTGTTTTGTAGATATCACCTCGCAGCAGAGAAATCATGATCGGCAGCGTAAACTTGTTCTGCTTGGTCAGAAGAACGAGCGGCGTGAACAGATTGTTCCACGAAGAAACAAACGTGAAGATCGCCTGTGTCGCGATCGCGGGTTTCATAATCGGCAGCGCGATATGATTGAAAATATAGAATTCCTTCGCTCCATCGATTCTCGCGGACTGCACGATTTCAAGGGAAAGCGCAGGCTTCATATACTGCCGCATGAAGAACACCATCGAAGGCGCCGCAATTGCCGGCAGAATCAGCATGATCAGCTTGTTGGTCATGTGAATCCGGTAAACCATCTGATAGAAGCCGATCGTTGTGATCTGCGCCGGAATCATCATAACCGCCAGAATAAAGCGGAAAAACGCATCGCGCAGCTTCCAGTCATAGACGACGAGTGCGTACGCCGTCAGTGTCGAGAAATAGGTTGACAGAGCCGTCGCCGCGACCGAAACAATCATCGAATTCATGAATCCGACGCTCGGCTTGAAGCTCTTGCCGAGCAGAATCTTCATGTTCTTTGAAAGGTAGTGCGAAGGAATCAGTGAAACCGCGTGCGCCTGAATCTGCGGCGTGGATCTTGTAGCGTTGACCAGCATGATAACAAACGGCAGTATGCTGATAATTGCAAGAAGCACGCAGATGATGAAGATGATGGTTCTGGCGCCGTAATGCTTTTTCGATTTGCTCATCTTGCGCCCTCCTTCTTTGCCCTGCGTTCTTTCTTCGCTTCGGCCTTCTCAATCCTGCGCAGTTTTTCCTCATCCTTATCCCGCAGCAGGTAAAACAGCACCGCGGAGCTTAAAATAATCAGAACGAACATAATCATGCTGGCCGCAGCCGCGCGGTTGTACAGATACCCGCCGCTGAAAGCCTGATTGTAAATAAAGACATTTGTTGTCAGCGTCGCGTTGTCCGGTCCTCCAAGAAGGAAAAGCTTCGGGATATCGAACATGTTCAGACCGCCGATCAGACTCGTAACCAGCGTGAAAAGAAGGATTGTGCGGATGTTGGGGAGCGTAACGCGCCAGAACGTCTGCCAGCCGTTTGCGCCGTCTACTTCCGCCGCATCAAAAATATCAGGGCTGATGCCCAGAACGCCCGAGATCAGGATGATCATGGTATAGCCGTACCACATCCATGTCTGAATGAAGATGACGACGCCGCGGGCGATGTTTTTCTTAACCAGAAAGTTGTAAGGTTCGGACAGAATGCCGAATCTTGTCAGGAGATCATTCACAGGTCCCATGGGATATCCGAACAGTGCGTTGAACAGGATCGCGACTGTCGCCGCCGTGATGATGTTCGGCATGTAGAACAAAACCTTGAAAGCGCCCTCTCCCGGAATCTTGAATCTGCGGTTCGTAAACCACGCCGCCAGGAGCAGAGCGAGCGCGAGCTGCGGTATGAAGTTCAGGATCCACATGACGAGCGTGTTCTTGAGTGCGATCAGGAACGTGGGACTTGTCAGGATTGTCCGGAAGTTCAGGAACGGATCATGCCACAGGAAGTGGAAGGTTGTCTTGCCGATGCCTTTGAGGTCCGTGAATCCGATGAACGCCGTATAGAGCGTCGGATACAGCGAAAAGACCGCAAAAGCAATGACAAATGGCAGGCTGAAAAGATAGCCGTATTTGGCGTATCCGACGCGTTTCTTTTTCTTCATTGTTTTTACCCCGAATTGCTCTTCCCTGAAATAAGGAGGGCAGGGCAGCTCCCCAGGAAGAGGCCGCCCTGCCTGTTATGAAGACTATGATGATTTACTGTGCCGCTTCAATGCCAAGGTTGTCAGAGACTGTCTGCTTGAAATCCTTGATGGCCGCGTCGCGGTCCTTCTCGCCTGCCGCGTAAGCGCGTACCTGATCTCTCCAGATCTGGTTGATGGACTCGTCATACTGGGTCAGGTTCTTGCCGTTTGCGTACTGGTTTGCGGGAACGAAATAATCGAACATGTTCTCGCCGCCGAGGAACTCGAGTTTGCCGTCCGACTTCGACATGACAGTGCCGGATGCAACCGCGTCCTTCGTGCCGCCTTCGCCGTTGAGCGTGCCGTTCGCCCACTTGTACTGCAGGCCGTCTTCGCTTGTATCCAGCGTGATCCACTCGATGAGCTGTTTCACAGCGTCAGCCTTCTTGGAATCCATGTTCTTGTTGGCAAGCAGCCATGTGCCGCCCCAGAAGAAACCGATCGGAGAATCGCAGACCGCCCAGTCGCCGTAAGTGCCTTCGCCGGTCTTTGTGCCGCCGCAGTTCGGAGCCAGTGTATAGTTGATCAGCCATGCGGGTCCGAAGAAGCCGAATACCGGTTTCTGTCCTTCACCCTTCATGTCCGCGAACCATGCGTCCTGCCAGTCCTGTGTGATATTGGACCAGCCGTTGTCGGTCAGATTCTTGGAGATATCAAGGAACGCTTCTCTCTTGGGGTCGATCTGCAGCTGGCCTGCGTCATTGAGCCAGCCCTTGTCCGAGCTGTTCTCTACAGCGTGCCATACATCGCCGTCACCCGAAACGATCGCATCGCCCTTGTCTGCGAGCTTCTTCGCTGCTTCCCAGAATTTGTCGAACGAACCGGAGCCGCCGCCGATGATCTTGGAGATTTCCTTCGGATCGTCCGTTCCGAAAACATCCTTCGCGATCGAGCGTCTGTAGATAAAGCAGCCGCCGGTTGCCTGATATCCGAGAGCATCCAGATCGCCGTTTGTATTCGTGCCGATATCAATTGTATACTGTGCGATATCCGCATCTTTCAGCGCTTTATCGACATCTATGCCCAGATCCTTGTAAGGCATCGCGTAATCCTGCATGTCGCCCTTTGTGTATTTCAGGACGAAAGCGGACTCTGCGCAGTACATATCCGGCTGATCGTCGCCGCCTGCCTGCAGTGCCTGATCAAGTGCCGGCTGATAAGCGCCGTCGGTTGTCGCGATGATCGTCGAGCTGACTTTATAAGGAAAATCCGGATGATCTTTCAGATAGTGGTCAACCATGCCCGGAACTTCGTTCGTGAATGTCCAGAGATTGATCGTGCCTTCCTTGCCGCCGTTCGCGGGTGTGGACTCAATCGGCTCTGTAGCCGCTTCCGTGGAAGCAGCAGCCTCTTCTGTAGCAGCTTCTGTCGCGGCTTCCGTCCCTGCCTCCTCCGAAGATGCCTTCGCAGTATCTTCCTTCGTGCCGGAGCTTCCGCAGCCGGCGAGCATGGACGCTGCCATGACTCCCGTCAAAACCATGGCTAATGCCTTCTTTTTCATACGTACCTCCTTGCAATACATTTACAGCTGTTTCCCATTGCAGCTGTCTGTCCCCTGTTACATATTATTTGTATCATCTAATCGTTTTCGCATGTTGACATAAATTGCGGTCTGTTTGACAGTTATTGCCGTTTTGCACATTTTTATAGCGGTTATGGCGGTTGTATAGGTAATTTTAACTGTTTGTCTACGGAAAAACAGATCATTTCCGTTTCATGTAAGTGATTTTGCTGTTATTTTTTGTGATAAGCAGTAAATTTATTGCTATGCACATATTGCTTTGCAAAGAGCCGACAGACTGCAGAAGAAAAGCCGAAGCAGACTGCCAGACTGTGGCAGGTCCGCTCCGGCTTTTCCGTGATCATATCAGAACGTAATTTTCAAAAACTCAAATAACAGTCCCCAGCATACACCGATGACATACAGAAGAAGCGCCGCCTTCCCGTTTTCCGAAGGGTGTCTTTCATTCGTCCGGAACAGGACAAGAAGGCCCACGCCCGCGCCGACGAGCAGGCCCGCCATCATCTGCCCCGCGCCGAGCATGCCGGACAGATACAGCTGCGTAATCATAACAGAAGCGGCGCAGTTCGGGATCAGCCCGATCAGAGCGGCCAAAACAACGCCGATCACCGGACGATTTGTAAGGAAGCCCGCAATTGCCTGCTGGCCGAAGCCTTCGACCAGAACAGTCAGCACCAGACTGATCAGAAAGACAAACACAATAATATGCAGCGTATGAATAAATGCTGCTTTCAGGACGCCGCCCTCTTCGCCGTCCTCGCTGCCGCAGTGTTCGTCTTCACAGAGGTCACGGATGTGTTTTTCGGTCTTGTGCCGGTACTTCGTGAACCGGAGAGCGAAATCAACCGCCATGCCAGACACCGCGCCGATGACCGCCTTTGTCAGAAGGATCTTTAAAACCGACACCGCCGGTACCCTCTCCGATATAAAGATCGGCAGCATTTCGTCTGATGTGGAAAGAAAAACAGAAAGCAGCGTTCCGATCGAAATCAGTCCTCCGGAATACAGGCTCGCGGCAGCCGCCGAAAACCCGCACTGCGGAACAACGCCGACCGCGGCGCCGACCGCAGGGCTGAAACGCCCGAATTTCTGCAGCAGATCCACCGACGCGTTCGATGCTTTGCGTTCCAGTATTTCCATAACAATGTAAGTCGCGAACAGGAAGGGAATGAGCTTGGCCGTGTCGGTAAGAGCATCCTGCAGCGCGTCGAGTATCATTTCCGTCATAATTTCGTACCTTTCTCCGGTTTCTTGTCCTGTGTCTGTCCCTTCATGCGCACAATGCCGCGGCATTCGCTGCAAAGGCCGGTCAGCATCGACTCTCCGCAGTCCAGAAGGAAACCATGATCATCCATGAGGTGCTCCTGAATTTCACGCATGAATCCGCAGTTCAGATGGATGACCTTGCCGCAGCGGCTGCAGCAAAGATGCAGATGCTCCGCGCATTGCAGCCCCGGCCGCATATACTGGTAATATTTCTCCTCTTCTTCGGGCGCTTTCAGGGCGATCAGCATCTGATCCTGAACCAGCCTGTCGAGATTCCGGTAGACGGTCGCGAGATTGACCTTTATTCCTTCCTCCGCCATTCTCCCGTAGATTCCCGCGGCACTCATGCGTCTGTCCGGCTGCTCTTCAAAATATTGCAGAATCCGGGTTCTGTGTCTGGAATGATATTCTTTTGCCATCGTTTCCTTTCTGCTTGAATATGCAAATGATTTGCATCTTGCAATAATTGTCATTATACGCATTTGCAAATGATTTGCAAGTGTTTTGTGAAAACAAACCGGACCAGACAGCGCTGCGCCATGCCGCTTCTGCAGCATTTCGCTTCGCACACCGTCTGATCCGGCTGCATATTTTCAAATATACTGTTGGAAAATTACCTTACCGCCGCCTCTTCTCCCGGCATCGGAAAATCATCGTATCTGCCGCGCAGGAAATCTCTATGTACATGAGAAAAAGCCTCATTCGTTTCCTGTGTCTTCTTTTCCTGCTCTTCAAGCTCCTTCTGCGCCTGTATAAGCTTTTCTCCGGCATTATCAAGTGCAGCTTCCGTAATCTGAAGCCGTTCTTCGAGTTCCCGCTTCTTGTCTTCCAGCGCCTTCAGGCTCTCTCCCGCATTGTCCGCTGCGCTCTCCCGGCTCTCCGTGAGCCTGACCGTTTCTTCCTTCAGCGCGCGTTCTTCCTCTTCTGCCTTCTCGACTTCGGCCTGCAGCTGTTTTTTCCGGCTGCTCAGAACGAAGGTGCGCTCAAATTCATCCCGGAGTTTTAAAAGCTCTTCCTGTTTTGTCTGCAGGAGTCCCCGGTTCTCATCAAGTTTCTTCCTGATCTGTTCCAGCTTCCGCTTTTCTTCTTCGTGGATTCCGGCCTTTCGTTCCTCTTCATCTTCAAGAAACCGATCCAGATTTTCCTTTGCCCGGAGCTGCTCTTCCTGTGCGGTTTCCTTTTGTTCAAGAAGCTGCTGCACATTATTGCGGGTCAGCTGCATCGTTTCGACAAGCCCGTCCATCTGCGCCTGCAGCGATTCTGTCACAGCACGCTCTCTGCGCACATCCGCTTCTTCAATGCAGGATGGCAGCTGCATTTTTGTTTTCTGCCACTTGTCAAAGATTTCATCCGTTTCGGCAGGTCGCGCGTAGCCTACGCGGTTTTCCTCGTTGAAGCGCACAGCCAGCTTTCTGTATTTGCCGTCCAGCTTGGCCGCGAACTTAATCAGGCGGATGACGCAGGCTTCCCGGATACCGCCGGCAAGCGCCTTTGTGCCGACTTCGTCAAGGCGGTCTGTCATCCAGTCCAGTTGCTGACCGAATCCGTCAATATTCATATGAATCTGTGCGAACAAATCCAGCAGCTTCGGGTCGTCTTCGCCGGTAAACGGTGTCGTATTGAAAACATTCTGCACCCAGCCGAGAAACTCATGAAAATGTCCGATGACTTCTTCGGATTCTCTGTCCAGCTGCGCGATCAGATGGTCGACTTCCAGCTCCTGTTCCGGGTTCCCCTGATATTTCTCCCGCAGTTTCTGCGTTCTGAGACTGCGCTTTTCTTCCAGTTCCTGGATCTCTTTCTGTTCCGGCGTCAGCTGCGCATTGTCCTCTTTGTCTTTCGGCTCCTGCGCGTTTGCGCTCTGCTGCGCTTCGACATCGGGTTCTGGCTGACCTGCAGGGCTCTGCTCTTTTGCAGCGAACTCTGCCCGATCTGCAGGGCGCTTCTCCGCACGCTGCTTCGCCTCTTCCTGAAGACGGGCTACGCGTTCTTCTTCCCGCGCGCGGATTCTCTCTTCGCGCTCTTTCGCGCGTTTTCTAGCTTCTTCCTCCGCCAGCTCCTGATCGCGGGCGATCCGTTTTAATTCTTCGGCGTTCCGTTTCTGCGCCTGTGCGAGGATGACGGAATCAAGTGCGGCGCCCCGGCTGATTTCCGCTCTCTTCGCCAGTTCTTCTTTTCGCCTTTCGGCTTCCTGCGCGGCCCTTTCCTCTGCTTCCTGCGCCTCCTCCGGCGTCATCTGATACATCATTATGGAAGTAAGGAACTTTTCCGCGGCGGCAAGGCGGCTCCGGTCGCCGTTTGTCTTGACATGTATCATGCCCTTGTACAAGCCCTTGCCTGTAGCAATAATATAATGTACATCTCCGCGCTCATCGGACCTTGTTCCGCAGACGACCATCAGATCCTTCTGCGCGGTCAGGCATTTCTGCGGAATATCGCGGCCATAACAGCGGATGAATTCCCTCGCTGTCACGTTACGGATCACGCCTTTGACCGCCGGCCTCGCAAAATCCATCTCTCCGCCGATCTCCACCGGTTTTTCCAGAGCAATGCAGGCGTCCTCTCCTGCCGCGCGGAAGATGAACGGCTCGCCTTCCGTTATCTCCTGTGTCGTAAAGCCATCCGGCAGCATAACGGAGAAATCCAGATTGACGATTTCTCGTTTATTAACCATTTCCTGATCCGGCATTGTATCTTTTCCCCCTCGGTCAATTGAATTGCCGTATATCCCTCCACAGGGATTCCGCACAATTCAAGATAATAATAGCATATTTTACAATAAAATCAGTCACCATTTCGGTCAATCATTTCCATTTTCGTTTGTGATATAATTGTTGTATGGTTTTTTACGAAAATTTAAGAAAAAAAGACCGAGTATATAGTATTTTCATAATTCACATTCTGTATGAAAAACAGCTATAATACGTACTAATTATTCAGCATCTTGGAAAGGCTTATATGATGATCAAATTACGTGTACAGAAAATCCTTGATGAAAAAGGCAAGACGCGGTACTGGCTTGCCAAAGAAACCGGGTACAGTTATCAGAATATCTGTAATATTGTCGGCAACAAAACCAAACAGATCCGTTTTGAGACGCTCGAACTATTCTGCAGCGTTCTGAGGTGCAGCGTCAAAGACCTTTTTCAGGAAACCGATCACTGAAATACCTGCGGCGTTTCGCCCGTTCGGAATCTTATTCCGCAAACCGGGCAATAATCTCCCTGATTTCAGAATAACAGCTGACTGTAAACTCCGGCCTTACATTTTTTCTGCGGCATTCCCTCCGAAGCGCCTCATCCTTTGAGAAATCTTGTTCCGTCCAGTTCGTAATCGCGACAAGTCTTCTGTAGTTATCCTGAACTTCTTTTTTTCTATGCTCCTGCTCCCAAAGTATTTGCGCAGAATGCACCTGTGTTTGTGCAGCCATCAGCATATCACAGGTCATGCTGTCCCCTGTGTAAATTGTCTCTTCTTCACGAACGCGGAAATCCCTGCAGATTTTCCGCAGCATGGCAGGATTTGGCTTTGCATGTCCTCCATCCCGGAGCAGCTTGTTCTCCGCCTCTTTTGAGGACAAACCGCCGGTCACATACAGCGCATCAAAGAATGGTTCGATCTGCAGTTCCCTCAGGCGTTCCAATCCGTTTCCGCTTCCCGCATCCGTATATCCCGCGATTTTAATTCCCGCTTCATGCAGCTCCCGCAGTGTATCATATACGCCGGGCAGCAGCCGGAGTTTCTGCTTCCGCACAGACGCAAACGCCTGCAGCGCGGGCGCAAAAACAATCCGGAGCTGTTCTTCTGACGCTCCCGCATACCGGTGTCTGACCGATGGCAGCTCCGCGGCCGCAAACGGATGCTCGACATCTCCGTACGCTGTATGCACCTGTTTAAATTCCCGCAGCACCGTATCCAGAGGAAGCCCGAGTATTCGCGCCGTCTCACCCGCCATTGCATAGAATGCGGGCACAAAACTGTCCAGCCACGGATACAATGTATCATCCAGATCGGTGATGAGGAGCTTTATCATCTTATATCCAATCCTCCCGTCGTTATCTAACCGGGAGTATAACACATATGCGTCTGTCAGCTGAACAGTTTTGAAATCCGGAAACGGAAAACACGATCGACATGTAAAATATTCTCCCGCCCCCGATATCCCGCCGCCTCCGACTCAAAGAGCACATACAGGTCGTCTCCGGACGCCACGATCTGTTCCATGTACGGAGGAAAGCGGAGTTTGCAAAAGCCCGCGCTCTTGAAGTCGTCAAAAATATCGCCGTCATCCAACCGGTGCATTAGAAGTGTCGAGTCCGATGGCCCCCAGGATTTCGAGAAAAACATACTGTCTTCGGTGCAGGCGACGCCCTGAATCTTATTGATCACAGCGACCGCTCCTCTTGCGCCGGTGAACGCGTCCCCGTCTTGCGGAAGTCCCCGCTCATCGAGATCATAGGCTTCCAGTTTGCCTGCGCCGTTTCTCGAAAAGCTCCCCATATACAGTGAGCCGCCGTGCCAGGTGAGGAAGGAAATGTTTTCCAGCGAATCCACACGCACCAGATAATCGTAAGTGACCGGAGCCGCGCTCCTTGAAAAGTCTTCCTGCCGCAATGTTGCGTCGTCAATCGCGGCCAGCATCCCCCTTCGGCCGTCCGTTGTCTCCGCGATCCACAGGCGCCCGAAGCGCTCATCATACGCGAGGCCGCCGGCATGCGGTGTGCCGGGGAGCACAATTGTTTTGACGTAATCGCCGCTTTCACGATCCATTACGTACAAAACAGAGTAATATGCGTTATCATAGGAATATGCGGATATGATCAGATAGTCGGCTGTCAGGGCGATACCCTGCGGCGTCATGTGGCGGCTGATCCCGGGTCTGCCTGTCGACGTTTCGATTGTGGCGGTCGTAATCATCCCCGGGACGACATAAACCGGCGCACCGTCCATGTCCAGCGCGTCATAAAGTTTCGGATACTGCTCCCGCAGCTGCGAAAGCAATTCTTCTTCGGAATAGATTTCGTTGATGTTGGTACCGCTGCGGACAAAGCGCGCCGCGGAGTCAGCGCGCAGAATGTTCCTCTGTGTGTGAAGCCCCAGCAGCGCGCCGATAAACGATGCGTTGACCATCAGGATCAACATTATCAGAATAGTACTATGTTTGCGGTTCATGATGTATCCCCCTCTGTGCGCAGTGATGCAGTCAGCCGCATATGAACTATCAGTAATTATTCTAAAAGACGGTTATTAACTTGTTATGACATGGAAATGAACTTATGATTTTGTCTGAAAATGTGAGAAATGCGGGTGCATTTTCACCCGGATTTGGTTATCCCGACATCTCTTGAAAATGAGGTTATGTACTATGAACGATGAAATCCAGAAAATCCATACAGCCGCGGACGATGACTGGGCAGCAATAGAGAAGGAGCGGACCGGCGGCAATGCCGGCAGTGCTGCTCCGGCGGCTGCCGGCATTAACACAGCGCCTGCGGGCGCGGGCGCTTCAAACGCCGGTGCGGCGGCTGAAGCTGGCGAAGGCGGTTCAAGTGCCGGTGCGACGGCTGACGCCGGCGAGGGCGGTTCAAGTGCCGGTGCGACGGCTGACGCCGGCGAGGGCGGTTCAAGTGCCGGTGCGACGGCTGACGCCGGCGAGGCGGTAAGCGGTAAGGTAAGCAGCAAGGCGGATTTCCCTGACGCCCGGCGAAGAAAATTTTCGCAGAAAAGGTCCATGGAAAAAGCTCCCGCAAAGCCAGGCAACCGCCTTGGCATTCTTTCGATCATCTTCGGACTTCTGGGTTTCTTCATTTATCCCTGCGCACTGATCGGTGTGATCCTCGGCATCATTGCCCTGCGGAAAGGGCGCAGCAAATATATCGCTCTCACGGGCATTATCGTCTCCATCGTTGTTTTTGCCGGTGCGATCAGCTATAACCTGCACAACCGGAGTCAGAATCCGCAGGCAATCACAGGTGAACAGGCTAACGCGCTCAATCAGGCTGTCAATGAGACCGCGCAGGCGCGCTCAGAAAGTACGGCGGGCAGTAAATCGGCTGCTTATGCGGCTGCGATGGAGCCTGTATTGTCGGCTGAGTATGGTGACAGCTACCGGATTTCCACCGATGAAACCGGCTGCATTATCCAGATCTGGCATGAGGGCGTCGGTGAAGCCTGCGACGGAATTAAAAAGGGCAGCGCAGAGCTCACTGCCGAATGGAACGATATGAAAACCAGCATCCAGAAGATGTGCACGGCCGCGCAAAACAAATTCACCTCTTCCGTTTCCAAAGACGGGAACGTGATGGTGATTCTGCTGGACGACCGCGACCGGAATGCCGTCCTCCTGATGTACAAAGACGGAATCTGTCTTTATGATGCTGCCGCGGAATAACAGAGTGAAGAGGCGGCGGGTATATGCCCGCCGCCTCTTATTGTATCTTATAAAGTTTCGTTACTGCTCAGATTATGTTTCTGACAAGCAAAACCTCTTCAGTATTATTTCTTCGTGGATTTTGCCTTGTTGTCTGTTTTTGCTTTGCTGTGAGTTGTCTTGCCTGTCGTAACAGACTGGCTGCTCTTTTCGGATATCTTCGCGGCCCTCCCGGAAATCTCCCCAGCTGTTTCGGAGAGCTTCTTCGCGGATTCCTGAAGCTTCGAGATCGCGTCATTGAGCTTGTCGTAGTCAACAGAATCCAGCGAATCCGAAATCCTGTTCTGCGTAGTCTCTACAGCTTCGCCAAGCCCGTCGACGGTATCGTTGATGCCGGCCGCAACCTTATTCACCTGTCTGGAAGCATCCTGCAGGCTGCTGACTGACTTGTTGAGTCCGTCAACGTCAAAGGAATTGACCGTATCCATCGCGGAGCTGATCGCCTTCGTCGTATCCGTGACCGCGTTTGAAAGATCCGTTACTGTGCTGTTCACATCGGTGACCGTCGCGTTCGTGTTCCGGAGAACCTCATTTGCCTGCGTGATCACTTCTTCGAGGTGACTCGTGGCGGCTTCGACGTTCTGCGCAGTTTGATTGATCGAAGCATAATCAATGCTGCTGATCTGATCAACCGTTTCGTTCACCTTCGGCACGCTTTCGGAAAGCTCGTCGATCATGTCATTGACCTTCGGAATACCTTCGTTTAAGGATTTCGAAGCTTCCCTGATCTGCGGCGCAATGTCGTTGACGGCATCTGCGGCATTATTAATGGCCGGAATCGTATCATTGACTGTATCGGACAGCGTTGTAATGGTGTCGTTCGCCGTGTTGACAGTGCCGGTGATCGTATCCAGATCCGTATTCACAGTCTTGATGACATCCGTGATTTCATTATTCACATTGCTGACAACGTCATTGATCTGCCGGAATGTATCATTGATGTTCGCGCCGGCATCGTCAATTATTCCGTTCACGCCGGTAACTGTCTTGTTGGCGGAAGCAACCAGTGTGTTGACTTCACTCACTGTCGTGCTAAGCTGCGTCAGTGTGGAATTCAGATTGCCGAGGAGCTTGAACATGCCGGGCGTCAGACAGATAAAAACAGCCGTGAACGCCAGAAACAAAAGCACACTCCCGACAGCCGAGATCTTTGCCTGTTTCGCGTGCTTCTTCTCCGCAATGGCTATGTCGCCCAGTGCGTCCACAACATCGTCCAGACGTCCGGCGATGCCTGCCATGTCCTCGTGTGTCACGCCGTTAAATGCTGCGCCCTGTGAAAGACCTGCCTGCGGTGACGGCTGTGGAACCGGCTGCGGTGTCGGCTTCATGGATGCTGAAGAAGCCGTGCTTCCTCCGGCATCGGTGGCACCCGTTCCATTTCCGGTTACCGGTTCGCCGGAATTTGGATTCTGCTGATTCGCAGTATTGTCATTCGTATCCATTCCTTACCTCCCTCTGATTATTTCTGTCCGGAAATTCCTGCAGCATCCGGTTCAGATGATTTTATACACTTATTTTATATGCTTTTCACTAAATTTGATATACTAATATTTGAATATTTTGTTAACATTTACATGCATTGAGTCATCCGGCCCGTCATAGTCAGCGTCTTGTTTTCGTGGCAGCTTCATCCCTGACCGCGAAAAACATATACTGCTGCATAATCCCCGCATACGGCGCGTAAGCAGAGAGGTTAAATCCGGCAGGATAATGCTGCGAAAGCACGCGTTTCATCCAGACATCGACCGGGAATGCATTGGTTCTGTGAAAGCCGAACAGCGCCGTACAGGATGCTACTTTGATTCCCACGCCCTTGATCTTCATGAGTTCCTGCTGAAGCTGTTCATCACTGAGCGCGGCGGCCGCTGCGGAGAGCTTGGCGCCGGCATCCGCAGAAGGCCGGGGTTTCCGGGCGATGTCTTGCGAGTCTGCGTTTCCCCGGACACTGCTCGTTACAGGAGGAATCGCAGCTGCCCACTCTGCCGCTGCCATTACATATGGCATGCGATACCCAAGCCCGCAGAGCGGAATTCCCCGCTCCTGATAGCTGCATCTCCCCTGCTCCGGAGAAATCTTTCTGCAGTGTATCCCAAGAATTGCATCCGGTGAAGGAAATGAGGAAATCTTCTCCCCTTGATAGGTTCCAAGGTTATCCCCGGCGCAGGAACAAAGTCTTTCAACGCACTGACGGATCGCCGGAATATTTTTCCTCTGTGACATAATAAATGTCCCCAGCGTTTCCCAGGGATCCTGCCGTAAAATCCGAATCCCGGCGCCAAGATCACCGGCTTTCTTCATATATAAATCGCTGTCCGGAATGGACGCCCGAATGTCCCTGTAAGAAGTCTGCAGATCCAGATAATCCTTCCACACATTTTCAAACTCTTCCGCGGTGCATTCGAACCAGAATTCATTGTTTCCCAGTTCTTCCACCCGCAGCACTTTTCCGAACGCCGGAATGATCCAGCGCTTTTCAGCGGGATGCCTCCAGCGAAAGCACTGCCCGCTCGCATCAATCTTCGCAAGGTCAATATCATCTTCTATGTGTACAACCATAAGTTATTTCCTTAAAGCCGCCGCCGCAAAAGCCGTAACGACGCGTCAGTAATATTCGCGGCGGCAGAAACCTTTTCTTTTTTCTTATTAGAATATCACGAATCGGCTCCACAATTCCTCCCCCGCTCGCTTTGAATAGAGATTTCTATCGCCGCAGCCCGGCTGCCGCCCGCGCTGCGGCCGGATTCCTGCCCCGCCGGGATTATTTCATGCAATATGAGCACTTCTCCCTCATTATGCATGAAGATTTCAAGACGAAATCAAAAGGCGCGGGCCTGCTGCATAGAAATTGGCGTTTTCTATGCAATAAAAGCCCGCGCCTCTGATTTGTCTTGAAAATTTTATGCAATTCAGTTCCGCCGCGCCATATAGTATTGACGCATCAGCTCAGCGCCGCTGTAGAAAGCCGGCAGTTGGCAGTGCGCCGTGAAAGCACTTGATGCCGCCACGCTGCCACCAGCTGCCGCCCGGCGCCCGCATCACTCCTGCGCTGCCGCCGGAGAACTCTCCGCTGCGCGCTTCGCGCTGTCCTGACGATTGAAGAAGTTCGCAAGAAGCGCACCGGAAATATTATGCCATACAGAGAATACCGCGCCAGGGATTGTCGCAAGCGGATACTGTGCGAAGTGCGTCGCCGCAAGGCTTGTCGCAAGTCCGGAGTTCTGCATGCCAACCTCGATCGAGATCGCGCGGCACTTTGTTGTGTCAAGCCGCAGAGCTCTCGCTACGCCATAGCCGGTAAGATAGCCAAGCACATTGTGGCAGACAACAACCGCAAGGATTAACAGACCGCTGGTCAGGATTCTCTGCGAGTTCACGCTGACAACCGCCGCGATGATCAGCACGATCGCCGTCGTGGAAACGAGCGGAAGTGCCTTCGCCGCTTTCTCGGTAAACTTAGCGAAGAAATGGTTTACTACAAAGCCGAGAAGGATCGGAAGCAGCACGACCTTCAAAACAGACAGGAACATTGCCGCCGCATTGACATCAACGGTTTTTCCGGCGTAAAGAAGTGTCAGGAGCGGCGTCATGAACGGTGCGAGCAGCGTCGAAACTGCCGTCATGCTGACTGACAGAGCAACGTCACCATGAGAAAGATACGTCATGACATTGGAAGAAGTACCGCCGGGGCAGGTTCCCACAAGAATGACACCGACTGCCAGTTCCGGCGGAAGCTGGAAGACCTTTGTCAGAACAAACGCAAGAAGCGGCATGATCGTGAACTGTGCGACCGCTCCGATGAATACGTCTTTCGGTCTTGTGAAAACAGCGGCAAAATCAGACGCCTTCAATGTAAGTCCCATACCGAACATAACAATTCCGAGCAGTGTGTTTACCCAGCTTGTTTTGATCCAAAGACAGGTCTGCGGCGCGAACAGCGCAAGTGCCGCGACCGCTATAACGATCCACGCCATATACTTGCCAACAAAATTGCTTGCTTTTTCGAGTGTTTTCATCTCATCCTCCTCATTCTGCACGTCAGGCAGCAAAGGTCACCAACAAAAAAACACCTCTGCCCCTTAACAAATTTCTGCTAAGAGACAAAGGTGTTAAATCCTCTGCGGTACCACTCTTATTGCTGCAATAAGCAGCCACTCAGTCGCATCCATCAATGCGCGGCTCATGATAACGGAAGCCTGCCGTTGATCCTTACTGAATCTTGCGTGCTGACGCATTGGAAGATCGTTTGGAATCAAAGCTCGGAAATGATTTTCCCTGTAACCGCGTACTGCCTCACACCGCCCGGCAGCTCTCTGAAACGTTCCTTGCAGGTACTCTTTTTCGTCGTCGCCCTTGCTGTTTTGTTGTGATGTCTCGTATCCTAGTACGGAACAGCGGACATGTCAACCCTCTTTTTCAAACTTTATTAACGGGTGCGAGCGCCAGATTCTCATCTTCGAGGTTTCCCGGCGTTGTAATCCCTTTCGCAAATATCCGCATACGAGTTCTCCAAATGTTCACATGCGTGCTCCTCGCGCGGTGTTATAATGATGCCACTATGAATATGACATTCTCTCAATACCTGCTGCATTATCTGAACTGGAAACAGGCGCTGCCGTTCCTCCTGATCGCGGCTCTGGTGATCACACTGGCGATCCTGATCCTGCGCGTTGCCGCCGGCCCCTTATCCGAAAAACCGGACAGGGAAACCGGGGAAATGCTTTCTCCGGAGGAAAAACTGCTGAATCTGGCAGACCGTTTTTTCGAGCTGATCTTTTCCGGGCTTGCGATTTTTCTGTTTGTCGGAATCTACTTTCTGATTGACTATTATGGTCTTGGACCCGCTAAAAGTCCTTTATGGTCAAAGTACGGAAGTCTCCTGCTGCTTGGCATGATTCTGCTCTCCGTCCTTCTGAACAGCTTTCTGGATCAGGTGATCATTCCGCTGTCTTACATCAAACCGCGGGAGCGGGCGGCGATCCGCCTGATCGGCATGTTTTACATGATTATCATCTTCGTCTACATCAAATTCATTTATGAAGACGACAACTATGACACGATTATCATGTATTTTCTGGGGCTGATTATCGGGCGGTTTATCTACTTTGACGCGACGCTGGACGGATTTGTCAGCGCGGTTTCAGACGCGGCGGCGAGCCTTCCTCTGATGCTGCTTGCCCTTGGCTGCACAGGCGCCATGGCCTGGTATGGTTTTGGCATCAAATATCTTCTGCGCTCAAACGGCGTCGTCATGAGCCTGATGATTGCACAGCTGTTCATGACGGTTGTCATTTTCTTCGCGAGGAAAATTCTGCTCGGAAGAATCAGGCGGCGCCGTTTTAATGATTACCGTGAAGAGTGACCAGCCGCGCGGCTGCGATCGCTTCAATATTTGCGGCGATCATGACATTTGTAAAGCCGCCGAAAAGATAGACGCCGGTTACAAGAATCATCGCCGAAACGCTCGCGAGCATGATGCTGGTCACATTTGCGCGTAATATTGCAAGAACCAGCGTAACGGCACAGGCAGCCAGCATAAAGGCCATGATGACCTTGATCGAGTCCGTAGTGATCAGGCTGCTTCCAAGGTACCCGGCTACAACACCGGCGCCGATCAGAACAGAAGTCAGAAGCGCAAGCAGGACTTTTTTGTTCCGGTAAGCCAGATTTGTCAACAGTGCCACAAGACCGAGACAGATCCAGGTTCCCGCCATGGAAAGCCTGACAATTTCCGCATGCGACTCAAACATAATTATGTCCATCCTTGTGATATTTGCTGTGGACCAGATTTTATCCTAGAATACTATACCATTCCAAAGTCCCGCTGACTACTCCCGAACGCGCGTGTGCCGCGCCACACACAAAAACCGGCGCCGCAAAGCCTCCAAGACTTCGCAGCGCCGGCTGCAATCCCATATTCAATTCATTAATACCGTCGCGATCGAGAAATAAATCCATACAGAACATACATCAACGACCGTCGTAAGAAGAGGCGACGCCATAATCGCAGGATCCATGTGCAGTGCCTTCGCCAGCATCGGCAGACAGCAGCCCATCAGTTTGGACGCGATCACAACGAACACCAGCGTCGATGCGATAATCATCGCAAGTACCGGATTATGATACTGAATCAGAATTCTGACGCCGTTTGCCAGAGCAAGGCAGGCGCCGACAATAATCGCAATCCGGAACTCCTTCCAGAATACGCGCAGGAAATCCTTCAGTTTGATTTCATCAACCGCCATTCCGCGGATCACCAGCGTCGACGTCTGGGAACCGCAGTTACCGCCGGTATCCGAAAGCATCGGCATCAGTGCGACCAGGACCGGCATGGTCGTGAACGCCGCCTCATACTTGTCAATGATCATCCCGGTGAAAATCGAGGAGAACATCAGGATCAGAAGCCAGGGCAGTCTGTTCTTCGCATGCTGCCAGACCGACGTCTCAAAGTATGTGTCTTCCTGCGGAACAATCGCCGCCATCTTCTGGAAGTCTTCCGTGTTCTCATCCTGCAGGACGTCAATCGCGTCATCCGCCGTGATGATACCGACAAGCCTCTGCTCATTGTCAATAACCGGCAGCGCCGAAAGATCGTACCGGTCGAACAGCTTCGCGGCGTCTTCCTTGTCGTCGAGCGTTCTGACCGAAATGATGTCCTTCTCCATGATGTCGCAGACAGGGACGTCCTTCTTGCACAGCAGCATGTCGCGGACCGTAACGACACCGATCAGCTTCTTCTGCGGGTCCGTCACATAACAGGTGTACAGATCTTTTCTGTCATCGCCGTTCTTTCGGATCCAGTTGAACGCGTCCGAAACCTTCGTCGCCTCCTTGAGCGAGACATACTCGGTCGTCATGACAGCGCCCGCGCTGTCTTCGGGATACTGCAGCAGCTGGTTTACGTCGGCGCGCATCTGCGGGTCTGTTTTGGACAAAACACGCTCGACCACATTCGCCGGCATCTCCTCCAGCATATCCGCCATATCATCGGCGTATACGTCTGCCAGCACCTGCTTCAGCTCGTTATCGGTAAAGCCCTCGATCAGCTTCTGCTGGCTGTCCTGCTCCATTTCAACGAACGTGTCCGCCGCATTATCCTTGCTCAGAAGCCGGAACGCGATCAGCCGCTGCTCGTCTGTAAGCTCGTCAAGAACCTGCGCAATATCGACAGGATTGACACGGTTTAGCTTCTCTTTCAGGTCCTTCAGACCCTGTACGTTGTTGCTGCGGATGTTCTCCGCGATTTCTTCGGCTGTGATTTTACTGATCATTCCGTGCGAGCCTCCCCTCATGCAAAGCTGCGCCACGGCCGGGCATAACAATCTCCGCTCAGTCCTGCGCTCCCAGATAATTCTCCTTCAGGGTTACATAAAGTTCCGTGTTGGTCGAGAAACGGTAAGGTGTCACATAGAACAAATCGAGAATGCCGAACGTGAACAGGTTCAGAATCTCCCAGCCGATAAACGACAAATCCAGAAGAAATGTATGCCACTTGTGACCGTACATCATCTCCATCGAAAGCCGGAACGCCTCTTTGGTCTGCATTTCCGGATTCTCCGCGATAATGTACGGAACCAGCCGGTAAGAATACCCTTTGATAATGCCCGGCACAATAAACAGACATGACCACAGGAAGATGTAAACGGCGCGCAGCAGCATTGTTTTAACGACATTCATGTAGCTGTGCGAAAACGGATACAGAATCTCCGGCACCTTTGCGTTCCCGTCTGTATAGTGGTTGACAACGAAAAACCGCTGACTCCCGGCTTCCAGAGGCGCAAGCAGAAAGATATCAATCGCAATCCGCATGGCGATAAACGACCAGATCGTGATCGCAGCGAACAGGCTGATAATCGGAAGAAGCGGTCCGAAGCCCGAGATGACCCCGTGCACGTTGTTTCCGAACTGTTCCATGGCGTTGCCGAAATCACCATAGAAATGGATGCTTCCCGGATATTCTGTCGTATAGTGATAGGTCACGGTCCTCGTCATGCCGCCGGCCGTTCCTCCCGCGATTGATAAAACAAGCGCCGCCAGCACACTTCTCCAGTAAGATTTATGAAAAACTGCGTTTCCACGTTGCTTTAAATTCTGAATTGTCCACATAATTGATACCTCCTACACGCGAATAATAGCATGCGCGGATGCCACCAACAATCAAGTTGGCCAAAGGTTCACAATGAATTCACATTTTGATCACAGGCAGATTCCACTCATAGTGCGCGGCCAGAAAACGCAGCAGAATCACAACCGCAAATCCCGACAACATGCCCGGAAGCCGCAGTCCCGGCAGATAATACTCGAAAAGTCCGGTCGTGACCGCCCCCGCGATCGAAGCGATCGCGTAAATATGCTTGCGGAAGATATACGGCATCTGATTCGCAAGGATGTCCCGCAGCGCGCCGCCGCCAACGCCGGTTGTGAATCCGAGGAACGAAATCAGGAAGATGTTGTAACCGTATCCCTGATCAATCCCCATCATAACGCCGTCCACCGTGAAGGCCGCGAGGCCGAACGTGTCAAACCAGAACAGCACCTTATCATAGACCGTGATGACCGTCTTCGGTACCGCCCGCTTCCTGCGCACTACCAGAAAGACAATGTTCGCCGTCACGCACGCCGCCACGACATAAACCGGGTTCCGGAACATAGCCGGCGGAAACCGCCCGACGATGATATCCCGCAGCATTCCGCCGCCTGTGGCCGTGCAGATCGCGAGCACATTGACGCCGAAGATATCCATCCGCTGCCGGATGCCGGTCAGTGCCCCTGAAATCGCGAAGGCAACCGTTCCGATCATATCCAGAATTGTCAGCAATGAAAATGTCATGGAGCGCACCTGCCCGCCGTCTGTAGTCTCTGATAACAAAAACCGGCAGAACCACACCGCCATCATGTGATTCTGCCGTATCTCGGAGTGACAGGACTCGAACCTGCAGTCCCGTGGTCCCAAACCACGTGCCCTACCATTGGGCCACACCCCGGTGCCTCGCCGTGCGGCACCTCCGGTCATCCGTCTGCCGTTTCCCGGCACCGCTATCTTATTATTTTAATTGGTTTGCGGACAATTTGCAAGACGGAAGGAGCTGTGCCGCGTTTGATCAAAGATCTGTCCATCCGGTATGATTCGTAAAAACACGTAACTTTTAAAAATTATATTCTACGAAGTGTAGCACGAAAAGCCCATCCGATCAGATGACGTGCAGCCTCAATTCTGCTGCAGCCGGCTACATTTACCAGCAGGTTCCAGAATCTTCTGACGGATGACCTCTTATCTGAAGAAAGCGATCTCCGCGGCCTCCGGTATATTGTCAGCACTTTGTCCATACCGTACGCGCAGACACCGGTCTTTAAAATCGTCCACCACAAAGCCGTATCTTCCGACGGCATGTCCGGCATCCGGATCTGCGCCTTCGGAACAATCTTTGTGTCAAAAATCACCGTTGATGTGAAAATCACGGTCCGGCTGAGCGCATGCCGAAAATCCAGCTTATGCGGCACATGCACCACTCTGCCGGTCGCGGCAGCATTTTCATCGCCGAATTCATATGAAGTAAATGAGAATCCGACGCCCTTTTGCCGCATAAACAGAAGCTGCTCTTCCAGCTTGGTCGGAAGCCAGCAGTCATCTGCGTCCAGAAAAGCGATATAGCGTCCCAGCGCCTTCTCAACGCCGTGATTACGGCTCATGGCTGCTCCAAGATTTTTCTCATTTTGAATGATCCGGATCTGCCCGCCGCACGGCGACGCCTCTTTGATCTCCCGGATCCGTTCCAGACTGCCGTCTCCGCCGCAGTCGTCGACCAGAATCAGTTCCCAGTCATGAAAGGTCTGCGCTTCTACGGAGCGGATCGTCTTTTCTATATATTCTTTCGCGTGATAGACGGGGACGATGATCGATACCAGTGCATTATTTGGCATTTCTTCAGATTTCATCATCAGCGTATCTCCTAATACGGTATTCAATCATTCGCCGTGTAATATTTTTGTTTGGAGCTCTTCGGTTTATCCGGCAGTGTCAGCTTTCATCTGTCCTCGTTCACCAGAAGTCATAGACGCCGGCCACATCAGAATCATCTTCTCCTGGAACTCCTGTGCACCTTCATCACAGCCTGTTCTTCAAAGCTGCGTTCCGGTTACTCCATCCCAGGCTTCTCGCCCATGCAAGCGTACTCTTTTTATCATCATATATCTCATTATCCATACTCTTGTCATCATTGATCGCCCTGAGAAAACATCCGATCATGCCATAACCCCCCATATCATCCACAAGGTCAGTTCCATCCCTTGCAATCATAACAGGTCGGTATGTATTTCGCACCTGCAGGTTCGCCGCATCCAATTCTTCCTGCGTAACCAGTCCTTCCGCAATCATATCAGCACAGTTGAAACTTCCGGTGATTTTCACAGTCCACGCATCGCCAAAATCATATTCGTAGAACAGCTCCTTCGTAATCCCGCCGACATCCGGCTGATTCAAAGGAGTATCCAGCCCATCATAAGTCATGTGGACGGCTTCATCTATTTCTTCTTTCAGCTGTTCACTGTTTTCCACAAGATCTCCATCGAAAATCTCATACCCTTTTTCAGGCAGCCCCTTTTCACCCAATGCAAGCACAAACTGAATGGACATTCTTTCAAGCAACTCATCTGCGGGGCGCTCCTGTAACCACCGAAGCGCATCTAATGGCAGATCCTTAAATGGCAGGATCTCCTCTTTTACGGTTGTGGGAGAATAATCGCTCCTGCTGTTTTCCTCCCCCGGCTTTTCAAATTTCGCCCTTTCGCTCTCCGGATAGCATCTTCCGATGAACGGCTCCCCGTCTTTATACCTCTGCCATATCACCGCATACTTCTGATCCCTCTTTGTACCCTGATCTTTATAAGCGCCTTCCAGGCAGTCGTCAGTGAGGATCTTGCTGTAATCCTGATACTCGCACATGGCTTCCCTGATGTACCAGTAGCTCTCTTCCTGATTCAGGTCAGCATAAGGCCCCGTGTATTTCTTCTTCAGCCATGTCTTGAAACTCCCGTTTTCATAATCATCTGCCCAGAACTCCGAGTCCTGATCCATCTTAGGGCTTCTGAACACAAGACCGCACAGATTTGCCCAGTTTCCAACCTTGTCCTCTGTGATTTCCTTCATACGCTCTTCTGACAGATAGAAACGGTGCAGGTGGCTGTTCTGCCAGCCAAACGCTCTCTGGATCAAGTAGTGAAGCGACCAGAGCTGGATATCAGACGGAACCAGAATATCGCGGGAAATGTTGTCTCCGCGCTTCACTCCGCCGTATTTGTGGAGAGCACCCGTCACGCTGCCGTCGTAATCATGTCCGACAAGTTCCAGATGAAGCCGGAACACTTCACAGCATTTCTCTTTTTTCAGTACATCTTCGCCAAATTCATCCGGGAAGAAAACCCGCTCGTTAACAATTCCCGGATAGAATTCTTTTCTGGCCTGCTCCAGAAATTCTTCATCCGATGGCAGCTTTATTCCTGCTGCATCAAGAAAGGCTTTTGCCTGTTCATATACCTGTTTTCTCATTTCTTCCATGATCTTCCGATCTCCTTTTGTTGAAGCGGTTTTATTCGTCTTTTCCCTTGCCTTGCTGTTGCGCAGGCGGTAATTTTCATGACGTATCGCATTCAACGACCGCTCCTCACTCCCATACATAACCGTGGAGTAAGGAAGATATGTAGAGACTGTAGTTACAGAAATATTCAGCTTTTCAGCGATCTCTTTGACGGAATATCCCTCGTCACGCAGCTTCTCGGCTTCGATTGAAATTTCATTTGAGAAGGCTCCCATGGTTACAAGGATCTTCCTCACCTTCGCGCGGGTGATGTTAAACTTCTCGGCTGCGGCATTGATGGAATGCTCGTTATCTTCATAGTAGTCACACACCTTCTTCATGAAAGAATAATCCGGTTTTTCTTCGATCTTTGTCACTTCGGCCTCCTTCCTTGTTATTATCATGTTATTTTGACAGATTCAGGTGAAAACACACTCTTCTAGGCGTAGATAACAACGTTATTTCATGTCATTTTGACAGGTCTAACGATATAACGGGCATGCTTATTCTGTCAAGAGAGAATTCCTCCTTCGCGCCGGTGGAAGTGAGAAAATTATTTTGAACACGCAATAAATAAATTCGCCAAAACAAGTATGTCGACCACATCAAACAACTCATCCAGATCTTTATTCTGTTTCTTTGCCAATTTCAGGTCATGTTTAAATTGAGTTGTGAACTTTATTTCATACTTCATACGTCAAGCGCAGATTTAAGTTTATCCATGCTGGTATAGCCCTTTACGCTACTATCATGCGCAATACGCTTACCCTCTTCGATTGCATGCATTGTCTTTTCATTCGGAACTTCCAACGTCAAAAAGAAAGGTATTCCATTTTCGCGAATGGCCGTTCTCAGAAAAACATAGTTACAAACAAATTCAAGAAAGACCTGAAACGCATCCGGCAGCAGGGAAAAGATCTGGACCTGTTGCAGGATGTGCTGCAGACACTTCTGGAAGAAAATGAGCTTGATGCCAAGCACCGTGACCACGCTTTAACAGAGAATTATATCGGTTTGCTCCAACACTGCCTGTAAAAGTTATCAATTTTTCAAACAAATCCGCATTCTACGCGCATTTTGCACACGGAATATACATTTCCTGAGATGCCACTTACGCCTCTCTGACCCCGGGGTATCAATTTCGCGAAAATCAACACAAGAGGGGGCGGTCAGATATGCCTCCGACTTTAGGGATCTTCACCTCCCCCCTGCCTCTCTTTTCTTTCAAATTGCTTTAATAATTCATTGAATTTATCCTAGAATTTATCTATAATCAAAAACACAAAGGAGGTACTCATTATGATTATTGACATGGATAAAACTGTTTCTATGACTGAAGCTAATCAGAACTTCTCCAAGGTTGCCCGCATGGCAATGAAATATGGTGATGTCACTATTCTGAAAAACAACAAGGTTTTTCTAACTGTCCACTATGCTCCGCAGGATGATTCTGTAAAGGCTACTTCTGACGAAGACGTACTTGCTTCCTCGGAAAAGCTCTTGAAACGAAACAGACACGTTTATGAGGAACTTGCCAAATGAATATGCTGACCAAACAGCAGATTCTTCTGTTGCACTCACAATTAATCAGGCAATCAGGAGGATCCGAGGGCATTCGTGATGAGGGAATGCTTGATTCAGCAATCAGTCAGCCCTTTCAGACCTTCGACGATATGGAGCTTTATCCGGGCATTGTCGACAAAACCGTCCGCCTTGGGTACGGACTGATTACAAATCACCCTTTTGTTGACGGCAACAAACGTATCGGAACACATACCCTGCTAGTGACGTTGGATATCAACGGTATTGAACTCCAATATCAAGACGACGACCTGATCAATCTAATCCTGAAAATTGCTTCAGGAAATGCAGACGATCGCGTCCTTCGAACATGGATTCTTGCGCACATCGCGTAATAAGTTTCTTTTCTTACTCATCCCCTTCAATACCGATACGTCGGGTTACTGTCCTCTCTCCTCGTTTTTCTGTCGTGGCATCTCTTGCAGAGCGCCTGCCAGTTCGATCTGTCCCAGAACCTGAAAGAGGAATTCACGGTAATGGTGATGCAAGGGTTTTCTCTGGAAACTGTTCCCGGACAGTTCGACGAGCTTTTCAGAAATGAATGACGTTATTAGAGCATTGGAATCATAGTAGGCAGGGTGCCTTAGCATACGATCCTCAAATGCATGGAGCTTTTGAGCCGCTTTGTTGTGTACGCCTTCACTCGTAACAGGTTACCGGTCAGAAATTAAAATAAAAAGTACCTCGGCATTCCGAGCAAGGCCTACCAGGTGGGAAATTACACGGTGGAAAAATGACATGACTTTATCCTTTGAAGCCGATGAACAGCATTGATAGTGTTAGGCACCGTCAAGATGGAACAGAAGATAAGAGTTCTGCGGCAATCCAACAGGAGAGATATCGAAACAAGAAGAAATCCGGATAATCACAAGCCATCAGGAGAAGAGTCGTTTTATTAAGATTTATGCTCTTCGACCCACTTCGTGTGGAGCTCTTCAAGTTTCGGAAATGGAAGAATGGCGTCAAGCATACGGCTGTTCCGCTCGGTGCGGCGCTCATCTTCATGAATTTTCAGATTGTAGATGATTTTCGCATTCTGAAGAATCCGGGTGTCATTATGCTCGATCCAGCGAATTTCGTCCTCAA
>Ga0256406_1002129_pt1 | contig 29209 bp, 33 predicted proteins | sample RumenRJG_03DNA_FD_185986 | JGI IMG/M metagenome (GOLD analysis project Ga0256406, IMG submission 185986) | Bovine rumen microbial communities from Lethbridge, Alberta, Canada - RJG_03 | ecosystem: Host-associated > Mammals > Digestive system > Stomach > Rumen | place: Canada: Alberta | collected... | reverse complement strand
GATCCTATGTCTTTGCCAATTACATATTCTGGATGCCAAGTGTCATACGAAGGGACACTATACATTTCAAACTCTGTCTCTGGAAATTGAGAAGGATTAATGCTCTTGTTTTGATATTCGTTGATGTATTTCAGCTTTGTATATTCCATCTGCTTCTCCTACAAATATCAATTTGCCTTATCTTCCTGCAGCATCTTCTCTAACTCATCCAGATTGGTCTGGATGTCCTTTTCTATGCTGCGGATGTTTGCCATGATCTCACTTGTCGGAGGGTAGTGTACTGGTTTGTATTCTACTTTCTTGTACTTGTTGATGGAGAGGTCATAGCTGTTGTCGATGATTTCCTGTTTAGGGACCATGAAGGATTGGTCTGTTCTCTTTCTGTCCAGTTCTTTGTCTCTGTTGTGGAATCTTTCAATGATGTCTGGGATATCATTTTCTTCGATCTTTGTGCGTTTGTCATCAAGGCTGTATCCATCTGCTTTCATGTCATAGAACCAGACGTTGTCGGTGCCGCCATGGTTTGTCTTGGTGAAGATCAGGATTCCGGTGGAGACGCCGGCATATGGTTTGAAGACACCGGATGGCATGGAAATAACGGCTTCCAGTCTCTGGTTTTCGATGAGTTCTTTGCGGATGGCAAGATGTGCTTTGGAGGAGCCAAACAGAACGCCGTCCGGTACGATGCAGGCACATCTGCCGCCGACCTTCAGCATCTGAATGAACAGGTCAACAAAGAGAAGTTCTGTCTTCTTTGTCTTGCATACTTTCAGCAGATCTGTGGAGACAATGTCATAGTCCAGACTTCCCTTGAATGGAGGGTTGGCCAGAATCAGTGAATACTTGTTTCTGTCTTTATTCTGGTCAGACAGGCTGTCCCTGTATTCAATATCAGGGTTTGTGATGCCATGGGTCATCATGTTCATGGCTGCAATTCTCAGCATAGTTCTGTCCATGTCATAGCCATGAAACATACTGTTCATATAGTGGTTTTTTCTTGCCTTATCGACAAAGATTTCATTGTGATGATGCTTTTTCTCATACTCGCCTGCTTCAATCAGGAAGCCGGCTGTGCCGCAGGCCGGATCACAGATTTCTTCATCCGGACCTGGCTCAACAAGATTCACCATCATATCAATGATATGTCTCGGTGTTCTGAACTGTCCGTTGACACCGGAATTCTGCAGTTTGGACAACAGGTGCTCATACACGTCTCCACGTACATCATCATCTTTACTGAGATGCATCTGTACATAGAGATCATCCATGGCATCTACAATCTTGGAAAGCATCAGTGGTGTCGGAATCTTGAAGATGGCATCCTGCATATATTTTGCATAGGCACTGTCTTTGTTGCCATGCAGATTCTTGATGAATGGGAATACCCACTCCTGCATGACGGAATACATCTTTTGTGATGGGAAGTCATGGAAGACAGACCACTTGAGCTGTGTACCATCAATTGTTCTGTCACCAATCTTCACTTCTTTGGGAAAGATGCTTTGATAAGTTGTTCCAAGCATGACACTTTCCTTGGCATGGGTATTGTCCGCGTCATCCAGATCATGAATAAACATGAGATAGGTCATCTGCTCAATGACATCCAGTGGATTGGTCAGACCTCCCGTCCAGAAAATCTCCCACAAACTGTCAACTTTGTTTTTTAATTCCCCTGTAATCATCTTTTTCTCCTCATCCTTTTTCTATTCACGGTTCCAGCGGTACTTTGTATACCGCCCATCACCGATCTTGATAATCTTGTGATCCTTCTGCAGATTTATTAACGTTCTTTGTATTGTTGCCTGGCCGATGTCCGGAAATTCATTTTGGATTTCTGTTTTTGTAAAGGTTCCAGTTTTTCGTCTCATCGCATCCTCAAGACGGTCAGGCTTTGCCATTCTGCTTTCTTTCACAAATTCTGTACGCTCAAAGAATTCACGATATGCTGCTGTAATAATTCCAAGCATGTATGCTGCAAACGGCTGATAATTATTCTGCTCTTCATACCATCCAGCAGAACTTGCCTGGAGTGCATCATAATACTGTTCTTTTCTGGTCTCAATGAGCTTTTCAATACTGATATACTTCCCGATATCATATCCATTCTGATACATCAGCAGTAATGTAAGCAATCTGCTCATTCTGCCATTACCATCCAGGAATGGATGAATACAGAGAAAATCAAGAATGAACATTGGAATCAATAATAAAGGATCTGCTATGCCTTCCTGAATTGTTTTTTGATACGCAGAGCAGAGCTGTTCCATTGCCTCTGGAGTTTCCCATGCTGCAACAGGCTTAAACCTCACTTTCCTGGTTCCATCCGTGCTGATTTCTTCAATCGAATTGTCAGATGATTTCCAGGTTCCTCCAAACCTTGTTCCTTCATACCTGTACATATCCCGATGAAGCTGCAATATATAGGCAGGGCGCAATGGGATATACGCATAACTGTCATGAATCGTATTTAATACATCACGGTAGCCAGCAATCTCACATTCATCTCGCGAATGAGGAGTTGTTTTATCAAGAACAATCTTCTTGAGACGTTCATCAGATGTAAAAATCCCCTCAATCTTATTAGAGCCTTCTGTACTTTGAATCCTTGCGATTTCGACAAGATTTTGTAACACATCCTCATGAAGATCAGAAATAACCACCTGTTTTCCCTTATATTCATGAATCAATGCCAGATAATTGACAATCCCTGGTGTCAGAAGTTTTTCCCATTTATCCTGATAAGAATAATTTCGCATGCTCGCTGCCTCACCTCCCTCTTACGGGTTAAAAATATCAGGCTTAAATAAGTGAGTCAATAGTTTTAATTTGATCATTTTTTGTTTTTTGATCAAATTAAAAGATCAAATGATCAAATTGAAGCCATCAATGATCACGCATGAAATTTGATGAACCTGATTAACTTTTTGCATCAACTGATCCTTATAACCTTATGCCAGAGATCATTATGATCATGGCCTGAAGCAGAAGGATTTGACGCGCATATCAATAGCTATATGCCGTCACTTTAACTGCATCATATGCAGGGATTTGGGTGGCATTGTAATGAATCTCAGATGAGGTTTGAGTATCTGGCTGAAAGTGGTCAAGGTATGCTTCTGCGATATAGATTGCTTTATCACCTGATTTATAGACTGCAGTAACCTGTACGCCATGAAAATCTGTGTCATTGCCTGTGTATGTTACGATGCCGGTAATCTTTGGCATTCTGTATCCTTTATCAACTTTACTCCAGCCGTAGAAAGAGCAGTTCTGATCCAGGCAAGGTTATAGCGGTATCCAAATTTCTTCCCTGTAGATCATTTGACCATGATTTTACCTGTTTGAAATAGTTCTGGCATAAAATAGGCATAAGGACTGACGATGAACACAATACAACAAGATGCACAGGCAGTCATACAGAAAGCACTGCATGATACCCAGCCGGACCAGGCTGTCATTACGGCATTAAAAAAGATGCCGGAAGTAAAAGGAAAGATATATCTTGTGGCCATTGGCAAAGCTGCCTGGACAATGGCAGATGCGGCTGAAAAACAGCTTGGTGAGAAACTCTGTAAAGGTATCTGTATTACCAAATACGGCCATGTCAGAGGGGATATTCCCCATGTGAAGTGTCTGGAGGCAGGCCATCCTGTTCCTGATCAGAACAGTATCTTTGCAACCAGGAAAGCAGAAAAGATTGTAAGCAGTCTGTGTGAAGATGATCTTGTACTCTTCTGTATCTCCGGAGGAGGCAGTGCCCTGTTTGAAGACCCCATCATTCCACTGCCTGAACTGCAGGATATTACAAGTCAACTGCTTGCCAGTGGTGCTGATATCCAGGAGATCAATATCATCCGCAAGCGGCTGTCTCATGTCAAAGCAGGCCGGTTCGGCCAGCTTTGTTCCCCTGCTCATGTCTATGCCATTATCCTGTCGGATATCATTGGCGATCCCCTGGATGCCATTGCGTCCGGACCGGCTGCGGTGGATCCCCATACAAGCCAGGATGCGATGGCAATTGTCAACAAATACCATCTCACCCTGTCAGATGAGGCACTTGCTGCGCTGAAACAAGAAACGCCAAAAGCGCTGCCCAATGTGGAAAGCATCGTCACTGGCAGTGTTAAACAATTATGTCAAAGTGCAGAAGAAGAATGCAGAAGACTTGGCTATACACCTGTTTATCTGACATCCTCGTTGGACTGTGAGGCAAAGGAAGCAGGCAGATTCCTGTCTGCCATTGGACGTGATCATCAGGATGTCACTGTTTCAACGGCCTGGATTCTGGGTGGAGAAACCGTTGTTCATCTGACCGGCAGCGGTATGGGAGGCAGAAACCAGGAGCTTGCTTTAGCTGCAGCAGAAGGATTATCTGCCTGCCATGATACCTGTGTTTTCTCCATTGGATCAGATGGCACGGACGGGCCAAGCGATGCGGCCGGGGGCATGGTGGATGAGCATACAAAACAACAATTAGAAAAGAAAGGCATATCCATTCCTGCTGTTCTTTCTGACAATGACAGCTATCATGCCTTACAGGCTGTGAATGCTTTGATCAAGACAGGTCCTACCGGCACCAATGTCAATGATCTGACTGTCCTTTTAATCAAACGCAGCTAAAGGTACCTCTTTTTGCGGCTATCGTTCATGCAGAACAGGAGCAGGGAAATAGCCAGTATGATCAGTACATAACATAAGGATGTCTGCAGGGATATTGTGCCATTGCCGATATCCAGTATGACGCCAAAGCTTTTCTGCCAGGAAAGCAGTGCCTGCTTCCCTGCCTGTTTGAAGCAGATGTCTGCGGCATCCTTTGTCAGGATCTGCCTGAAGATTGCGGCAATATGCATGAATGGCAGACCCTGGATGAGTCTGGCAACAGAAGATGGCAGAGATCCCAGCGGTACATACAAACCAGTCAGGAAACCGATGATGGTGCCAATGACCAGACTGACAGAAGAAAAGGCACTGCTTGTTTTCAGAAAAGATACAATCAGTCCCATCAATGCTGCATTCATCAATGAGGAAAGGCAGATGAACAGGATGGTTTCCAGCATCTGTACGATGGTAAAGCAGTATCCGGTTTTGATGACGATAAATAATGCGTAAAACAGTGCCGCAAGCAGACTGATCGTGGTTCCAATGAAGAAGGCTGATAACAGGCTGGCAGCAGGATACTGCCATTTTTTTAATGGTGAGCTGGCAAAATCCATCCTGATTCTGTTTTCGGTATCTTTGACCATGGTGCCATAGGCACCGAGCGTGCTTGTGACAGTTGTTATGGAAAGAAGCCCAGCCAGAATCCAACTGTTGACAAGATAAGATATATCCTTTTCTGCCAGCATGCCTTCAGCACTGTCCTGGATGATCTTAACCTGAATGTCTGCCAGAAACAGAATGTACAGCACGATGACAATCAGCACGGCAAGCAGAGAAAAAAAGACAGCTGTTTGATCGCGAAAATACAATTTCAGATTCCGGGAAATCAGACTTCTGACTGCTTTCATCCTGCCATCTCCTTCTTTTCTGCTTCTTTTACAACGGTCAGAAACACATCATCCATCGTGCCTTTCTTCATCTCAAACAAAGGTGTATGTCCTTCGGCTTCAATCAGATGCAGAATATTCATTGCCTGCCTTGGCTTTCTGATCTGTACTTCACATGTATCATTCTTTGTTTCAAAAGGCAGCTGGTTGGCCTGCAGATAGCGCAGCACTTCTTCATCCGGATGATAGATGCGCAGCAGATCATGCGAATATCTCTCACGCAGCGCATCCGGTGTTCCCTGTGCAGCAATCCTGCCCTTATCAATGATGACAATATCATCTGCCCCAGCCGCCTCTTCCATATAATGCGTCGTCAGAAAGACAGTCAGCCCCTCTTTTTTCTGCATGGAGGCAATTGCTTTCCAGATCTGCTGGCGGGACTGTGGATCCAGTCCTGTCGTCGGCTCATCCAGAAACAACAGATCCGGTTTCTGCAGCAGGGCTCTGGCAATATCTGCCCTTCTTTTCTGACCGCCGGAAAGCATGCCATAGCGCTGAAACAGATAATCAGAACAGCCGGTGATTCTGGCCGCATACAGGATTCTTTCTTCCAGTTCATCTGTGGACAGATGATAGAAAGATCCTCTTACCTGCAGATTTTCTTTTACCGTGAGAAGGTTATCCAGCACACTGTTCTGGAAGACAACGCCGATCTTTGCGCGGATCGCTGCATCCTCTTTGCCCAGGATACATCCATCTATCAGCACACTGCCGCCATCCGACTTCATCAAAGTACTGAGAATATTGATCGTTGTTGATTTACCGGCACCATTGGTGCCAAGAAAAGCAAACAGACCGCCTCTTTCCACTGTAAAGGAAATATCTCTGACTGCCTGCAGAGATCCATAGTTTTTCACAAGATGGCTGACTTCGAGAATAGTATCCATTGTGTCCCTCTTTCATCCGCAATGTTTCTGCCTTTTTCTGATCATATGCCATCTTCGTAAAATTCCCTGCAGATAAAACATCTATCCAGGTAAAACAGATAAATATTTATTACATCCTGTACTAACAGAAGAACAAACAACTGTGCCTTGTGACCTGTTAATAAACTTTGGCGCTAATATAAGCTGTAAAATTAGCACCAAAGTCCGCTGAGCTAAAATTGATAAAAAGATCAGGTTCCTGCTGTCTGCAGAAATCTGATCTTTGTTCTCATTACAGGGATGAACGCCTGTCTTCTTCCAGAATGGTGACGGTCTTTCCATCACGTGCAATCATCTTTCAAATATTTCAGTTTCCTGGAAAGTGTTTCCGGTACCATTTCCGTCAGGCTTTTGATGGCAGAGCGTGTCTTTGTCAGTGTCCGCTGCTCAAGCCATGCCCCGAACAGGAACAGGAAGGATACTGCTGCTGATTCCTCATATTCCTGGATCACAAAAGCACCGGCAATTGCCATCGTTACCAGCAGATCAATACTGATCACTTTGACCCTGACTGCCTGTATGGCTTTGACGGCAATCGGAAAGCCGCCCACAATGGATCCTGTCAGAAACAACAGCTGCGCTGCTGCTTCCTGATGAAATACAATCCGTGTAACAAATGCCATGATGGTCAATGCACCTGTGATATACATGATTGCGTCACGATTATGATTCAGCTATTTCTGCATTTTCAAATTCCCCGCTTTCTTTTGACACGGACAGTGTATCTTTCAAAGCAGGAATCGAAATTGACGTCCATCAAGTTTTCTGCAGATGATTGCTGTTTTTTCTGTTTGTCCATTTTCAACTTGCTTTTTCTTTTCCTGTGTGCAAATGTACACACGCTGTGGCGGATAGTGACAATACTTTCCCGTATAATGATTTCAGGAGGAATATTTGCTTTTATGGTAAAGGAAAATCCATTAAAGAATATTGTCAGGCTGCAGAAAGCAGGCAAGCAGGTTGGTATTTACAGTGCCTGCACATCCAATGGCTTAACATTGCGCGCATGCATGCAGCGGGCAAAGGAAACAAACACAATTCTGCTCATTGAGGCAACTGCAAACCAGGTTGATCAGTACGGCGGCTATACAGGCATGAAGCCGGCAGACTTCATGGAATTCATCAAGAAGCTGGCAGCTGAGGAAGATCTGCCAATGAGCCAGATCATTCTTGGCGGCGACCATCTGGGTCCGCTGACATTCGCACATTATGATGAAGAAAAGGCAATGGCAGAGGCTTCTGAGCTGATCCGTCAGTTTGTCCTGGCCGGTTTCACCAAGATCCATATCGATACATCGATGAAGGTTGCTTCGGATGATCCTGACGCAAGACTGTCGGATGAAGTCATTTCCAGAAGAGGTGCAGAACTGGCTGTTGTCGCAGAGAATGCATATCAGGAACTGCTGAAAAAGAATCCGGACGCCATTCATCCGGTATACATCGTTGGCTCTGAAGTACCGATTCCGGGCGGATCCCAGCAGGCGGTCGATACCGGTCTGCAGGTCACCAAGGTAGAAGACTTCAAAAATACTGTGAATATCTTTGAGAAATCCTTCCATGAACATGGCCTGGATGAAGCCTGGAAACAGGTCATCGGCTTTGTTGTTCAGCCTGGTGTTGAAGAAAAAGATGCCGGCTGCACACCGTATGACAGATCCAAGGCAGTAGATCTGATGGCTTCCATCAAGGAATATCCAAACTTTGTGTTTGAAGGACATTCCACTGACTATCAGACAAAGTATGCATTAAGAGAGTTGGTTGAAGATGGTGTCGGTATTCTCAAGGTTGGACCTGGCCTGACATTTGCGATGAGAGAAGGCCTGTTTGCTTTGGCCTATGCCGAGAAGGAAGTGTATAAGGATCAGCCTGAAAAGCAGTCCCACTTTATGGAAGTGCTCGATGAAGCCATGACAAAGGATCCGAAGTACTATGCCCATCATTATCATGGCACTGAGGCTGAGATTGCTTATAAAAGAAAGTTCTCCTTCTCTGACCGCTGCCGCTACTACATGCCGCAGCCGGAAGTTGTTGCGGCCCAGGAAAAGCTGTTTGAGAACTTCAAAGATGGCGTTCCGCTGGGTGTACTCTCACAGTTTGCCCCGATTGCCTATACCAAGGTCAGAGAAGGAAAGCTCCGCAATGACCCAGTATCCATTGTCAAGGACAGAGTCATTCATACTGTAGATGAGTATCTGTTCGCTTCTCATCAAGAAGAGATCAAGTTCTGACACGCAAAAAAATCAGTACCGTTTCCAACAGGGAGATGGTACTGATTTTCATTTACTTAGATCTTCATGCTCAGGATCTGATCATAGTTCTTGTTATCAAGCATTTTCTGGATCAGATCATGATAGCTTGTCTTGCGAAGCTTTGGCTCCGCCTTTTCCAATGCAAGCTGGCATTGCTTCTTATCACCCTTGAGATAATAGGACTGGGCAGCCTTGTAGTATGTCACGCCACACGGAATATCATCCTTGATATTCTTAGCACGCTCCATTAACTCATGTGCATACTTGCCATCTTTCTCAATGTGAATCGCATTGGTATAATCCGCTTCCCGCATCATCTCTTCATGCGTCTTCTTCTGCTTCTTGGAAAGATCATGATCATAGATCCTGGACATCTCTTCATAATCCTTTTTGGCAAGATCGATCTCATTTCTGCCAACATGCCATGTCAGTTCCTTCTGCAGCACAAGCAGTCTGTCTGCAGCCCGCAGTCTGTAGGCATCGGCCTTTTCAAACTGTTTTGCCAGTGCTTCATCATCGTTCTTCATCATGTAGGCATCAATGGCCATCAATACGCGCAGCTTCTTGGAAAAGAAGAATTTGGCGCTGGCTGTATTCAGTTCTTTGAGAAAGCCATCCGCATCACCATTGCGGTACAGCAGAATGGACAAAACAGCCGCTTCTCTCTGGGAGAAGAAGGTCCAGGCAAGATACAGTGCAAGACCGATAACCAGTAAAATTGCAAATAAACCCCACTTCATAAAATATATCCTCCAGCGGTCATATGATCGTGTTTTCTTGTGTTATTATCATAGCAGTTTCTTAATTATATAAGGAGAGCAATTCGTATGAACAACTCATCTGCTGTTGTTGCCATTCTCATCCTAGCATGCGTTGTCATTTACTATGAGGTACGCAAAGCCAGACTTCTGAGCCAGGCAAGAAAGAAGAAAGACTATGAGGTTCCGCTGAGTGATGATGTTCAGCACATTTACTATGATGAATACCAGAAGAAAATAAATGAGCTGAAACATGAGAAGGAAGACGCTGATAAAGAGCGTTCTGCCAATCACGCGCCGGAATCACAGGATGACGATCATTCTGATACAACTGCTGCATAAGCAGTTGTTTTTTTATGCAGGGATAAGAAAAGAACACCCGAAGGTGTTCTTACTTTCCCTCTTGGAATTAGCTATGCCAAGGAACCGGAACCAGTGCTGTGTAAGTACCGGACCAGATACCGAATGCACATCCGACGATACCGATGGCAAGGAGAAGCAGGATGCACTTTGTCGGGCTCCAGCCCTTCTTCTTGATCAGGTTATAGCACATCAGAGTGAGGATCAGCGGGATCATTGCCGGCAGGATGCTGTTCAGCTTATCCTGGATAACGATCGGCGTATCACCATTGGCGATTTCCATGCCCAGTGTTGTAGCGCCATAGTTGCAGGTCAGAGCACCGACAACGAAGACACCCAGCAGAGAAGCAGCATGTGTGAACTCACGTGCATTAGCAGTCAGAACTTCAATGGCCTTTGTGCCCATGTCATAGGACATGTACATCAGCCAGTAACGGAGAACCATCTGCACACCGAAGGTAATCAGGAAGTAGATGATTGGTCCGGCGACACTGCCGTTGATTGCCATGTTAGCAGTAATACCAGCAGTAATCGGAACAAGTGTGAACCAGAACAGGGCATCACCGATACCACCCAGAGGACCCATTGCAGCAACACGTACGGCACGGATCGAGTTGATGTCAGCCTTATTCTGTTCCATGGAAAGGACAATACCCATAACGAATGTAACAAGGAACGGATGGGTGTTGAAGAATTCCAGGTTATGCTTCATGGAAGTGGCAAGATCCTTCTTATTTGTGTGGATCTTTTCCAGTCCCGGGAGAATTGACCAGAGCCAGCCAGCAGCCTGCATTCTTTCATAGTTGAAGGATGCCTGCAGCATGAGTGATCTCCAGACCATTTTGTTCAGCGTCTTTTTGTCAAGCTGAGGAGCGGGTGTACGATCCTCATATACCAGTGCTTCAGATGCCATCTTCGTCTCCTCCTGCGTTCTGCAAATTCTTAATCTTTACATTTGTATTGTAGTCATACAGAGCAATTGCAACACCGATGAAGGCAACCAGGATCAGGGTAGCACCGCTTGTTGCCTCGACGTTTCCGAACAGTGCAGCAGCAGCGAAACCTGCTAGGTAAATACCCCACATGTCATCAGCGAGCATGATCTTCAGCAGTACTGCAAATCCGGTATATCTCATCATACCGCCGGCGGCGCCAAGACCACCCATGACGAAGCTGAAGTATCTGCTGTTAGAGAAGTTGTTCAGAGCAGTACCAGCTGCTTCACCGCCAACATAAGCAATGACAGCCAGGATTGCGAACAGAACACCAAGGAAGCACATAGCAATGAGGTTGACCTTTGTGATTCCGGCAGGATCTGCCTTGTCAGCAGCCTCATCAGCCTTGGACATCAGACCAGAAGTGATGGTGAATGTCAGAGTTACTGCATACTGACCGAAGATTGAGAAGACAACGGCCAGACCCAGCGCTGTATCGACATCCAGCTGAGACTTAACGGCGAAGATCATGGCGACGATGCCACCGAGAACTGCATTCGGAGGCTGCGCTCCACCGACAGGCATGTTACCAACCATCATCAGCTCGTAGGTTCCACCTACAACGAGGCCGGTCTTTACATCGCCCAGAATTGCACCGATAATCGGGCAGGCAATAATCGGACGATACAACAGCTCTGTCAGGGAGAACTGGTCAATCGCGAAGATGAAGGTTACAATCGCTAACAATACGATTTGCATAATTGATGAATTCTCTCCTTTTCCAATGATTTAAATGTGATGAATCTTTGCAAAACAATAATGAATGGCTTACTTGAAGAGCTTATTAATGTCTTCAGCAGGCTCCTGTGGTACTCTGCGAATCTCTAATTCAACCCCAAGATCACGCAGTTTCTTGAATGCGGCAACATCCTCATCGTTGACAGCAACACTGCCAGCCACCTGGCGCTTACCTTCCGCCATATGCATATTTCCGATGTTGACCTTTTTAATCGGAACGCCGCCTTCAACCAGCTTCAGTACATCCTCCGGCGTCTCACATATCAGGAAGATATGCTGCTTCGGAGATGCCTTATGAATCGTGGAAATTGTCTTATCCAATGTCCAGTATCTTGTCTGGGCATATGACGGAGCAGCCATATCCATCAACCCCTGACGGAGTTTGTTTCCAGCCACCTCATCATTTGCAACCAGCAGAAGATTAGCTCCAATAGATCCAGACCACTGCGTAGCTACCTGTCCATGAATCAGACGATTGTCAATTCTGCACAATACAATATCAGGCATGTGAATTCTCTCCTTTCTATCAAGCATTATTACTTTTTAGAACGAGTTTCCGGTCAACTGGTCGCTCTTTCTGGTTTCAAGATACATGAAAGCGTTTACCAAGTCTTTATAATTTTTATGACTTGATGTGTAATTTTCGGTAAATTGTCAAAAAATATTGCTGGAAATGAATACATTGTGGGATTCGTGTGTTATATTCATCACGAAAGTTGCACTTTTCGGTATTGGTTATGTTTAGCAAAACAACAAGTACAAGTTATCTGAAGTATGGTATCGTCACCAAGTCATATCTGTCTAAAACAGACATGATCAAAACCTCCCACGTCGAAAGAGACGGCACTGTGTATCAGATGATCGCCTATGACATGCCAGTGTACATCGAACCAGTTGATGGTATGGGCATGCTGCGGGTCGTCAATGATCCACGCATCGACAACATTGAAAGCTTCGCCCTGCACCGCTCCGTCAAGATCAACGCTCACGTCTACTTCGCTCTGGTTCCTATGTCCATGTACGGCAGTATCTCCTACAACCTGTACGTCCATGCCAGTTCCAAGAGCGAAGCATTCACGCTGCCCCATCCCTACCGCTACAACTACATCTCACCCCATCTCAGCATCGATGAAATCGTTGCCGTCTACTACATGGTCAAGCGCCCGGGCTATGTCTTCGATGGCGAAGTGCATTCCTACTATGAATTCACCTATGTCGACCAGGGCACCCTGGAAACAACCGTCGATACAAAGACCTATCAGATCGCAGCCAACCAGTGTATGCTCTATGGACCCGGACAGTACCATGACCAGCGCATCACATCCGAAGAATCATGTTCTTATCTTACAATCATCTTCCGTGCTTCCGGCATCCATGACGATCTGATGCTGAACAGAGTCATTCCACTGACACGGTCACTGCTTGTCGATGTCAACGACTTTGTCAAAGCAACAGATGACAAGAGTGAATTTCATAACGATGCCATGATTGCTGCCCTGCACTATCTGATCATTGCCCTGCAGATGGATTCCAAAGAGACCGACAAAGTCATGCCGACATCACCGATTGCCCAGCACTATGAAGAACGTCTCGTAGAAGAAATCGTGGATTATATCAACACCCACCTGAACGAACCACTGCCGATCGATCAGGTCTGCAGCCGCTTCTCCATCTCACGCAGCACCCTGCAGAACCTGTTCAAAAACAAACTGAAAGTATCTCCGAAGCAGTATATCAATGATGCCAAGCTTGCCCGCAGCCGTATCTTGATCCGCTCTGGCAAGCATACGATCTCAGAGATTGCCGCCATGGTCGGCTACAACAGCATCCACTACTTCTCCCGCAAATTCACAGCGCAGTTTGGTGTCACACCAAGTGAGTATGCCCGCTGCATCTATGATGTCAAAGATGTCTGAGTGAGCAGGAAAAACAAAACACTGTATTCATTCTGCACATGCAATCGTGTGCTTAAGATGCGTACAGTGTTTTTTCAATGATGAAAACGCTATTGCCTGGTGCTGTTCCATCTGTCTGGTAACAAACACAGCGAAGGGAACACCCATTCCCCTGCCCCGAAGACGCTGCTTGCCATCATTCATTCTGTCAGCATCAGTGATGCCTTATGATGAACCCGTGATGGCTGATATATACCATGCTTTCTCCGTCGGCTTGTCATCCGAAAATAGAAAAACCTGCATGATGTAAGGCATATCAATACATGCATTTATTCTTTTTTTACATAAAGGAAAAGTTCATCATGCGGCATGAGTATGCATGAATGTTCATGCCTGCACGTTTACTGACATCGCTTGTCCATGCAGTCAGAAGATCCGTGAGAAACATAAAGATGCTGCAGAGCCAGGATGACAGCACCTTCATATGGCTCTTTTACAGGATCCTGATATGACATACCATGCTGCTGCAATTCCTGCACAAAAGAAGGCAGCACAAAATCCAAAGCATGGCGCAGCCCGCCTGTCAGCGATACCGGTATATTTTCTGTTTCAAAATGCAGTTGTCTTCTGACACTGTCTGCCATCAGAAACAATTCGTAAGCGGCCTGCTGATAGAGTCTGGCTGCTTCTGTATCTCCCTGTTTTGCAGCAGATAATACAACCTGTTGAAATGCTGCTGTATTGGTACGGTTTGGAAAGATGTCTTTCTCTGCAATTGCAATAAAATCCGTATCCTCTTTCAATTGATATTTGTGACGTACAATGCGCAGAAGCGCTCCTGCTTTCATTCTGCCGTCTGCTTCCCTGAAGAACAGTTCCATGCCCTTTTTGCCAATCCAGGCACAGCTGCCTTCATCTCCAACCAGATCACTCCAGCCGCCGCTTCTGGCCTGATTTTCATTTTCATCCTGTCCATAGGCAATGGACCCTGTCCCTGCTACCACATTGATGCCTGCTTTGCCGCCAAGTGCCCCATAGAATCCAACAACGGCATCATTGACCAGAATCCATTGACACGGCAGATAACATTTCAGCTGTTCTTTGATCTGTTTGTCGGCAGCAGCATTTTCACCAAAGCACGGAATGCCTGCCGCAATGATAGCAATGTTTTTTGTCTGAATACCTGCTTTCCTGCACATGTTTCCGATGCCATCTTTGATTCTTGCAATGATGGCATCCATGCCATATTCATGATAGGAAATTGATGATGAAGACACTGTCTCAACAATTCTGCCTGTTTCATCTGCCATGGCATAGATGGTCTTGGTGCCGCCGCCATCAATGCCAATGATATATGTATGCATCACATTTCCTCCTTGATCAGCTGTATTTCAAGCATAACAAAAAGTCTGACTTTTCAGCCAGACTTCGTGATTTCACTCAGATACCGTCTTCGTCATCTGCAGGCTCGTCGTTCTTTGATTCGCTGTAGACGTAGTGAATGACCTGATCTTTGCCTGTTTCCACAGTGCTGTCAGCGAGCTGATTCAGATCTGTGATGAACTGGCGGGACATATTGGCTTCAATGACCATGCCAAGGTTGCTTCCGGAAAGGATAGCCAGATGATATTTGTCTTTCTGTGTGACAGAAAGCTCGGCTGAAATCTTGAACGGAGATCCCCCAACCAGATCCGTGAAGACCAGAATGCCATCCTCGCATTTGGAAAGAGAATCAAAGGCATCTGTCAGTTTCTTTGCAAGATCCTCAGAGCTGTCTCCTTCTTCAAAGTCTACTGGTACAAAATTTTCCGGTACACCGGCAATGAGTTTGACGGAACTTGCCAGACCAGTGGCAAAGTGTCCGTGTCCTGTTACTACAATTCCAATCATCGATGATTTCTCCCAATCTTATTTGTGATACGGATACAGTGTAACACCCTTGACGACACGGTTTACCTCACCTGTCGGGCACGGATTATCCGGTGTGATCTTGTTCTGCAGAGAACGGAAGATGGCAATCAGCTGTGCCACAACAACATACTCCAGGCCCAGGAACACATTGTCCTTTGCGGATGTGTTGAAGCAATAGTAGTAGTCCGCAAGCTTTTCTGCTTCTTCACAAGGTGTGTTGCAGACAGCCATAACCTTGTCGCCCTTGCGCTGGGAAGCCAGCTCTCTGACCAGATCCATCTCATACTGTCTCTGGTAAGCACCATCAGACAGATAGACAACATTCAGAGTTGTGTCATTCACAATGGACTTCGGACCATGTCTGAATCCCATCGGTGTATCATACATTGTTACGATTCTGCCGGCATTCAGCTCCAGCATCTTCAGCGCAGATTCCTGGGCAACACCCTTCAGGCAGTTGGTGCCAAGATATACAATTCTGTCATAGCCGTATGTTTCATCAACCTTCAGCATTTCCTTCCAGTCGGTATCAACCAGCTTTCTGGCTGCTTCGGTGATTTCCCTGACCTTGGCTGCTGTTTCATCCAGGTTGTCCAGGCTGAAGCACAGCAGGCAGGCAAGATACATATTGGAGAAAGAAGATGTCATTGCAAAACTCTTATCGAGTGTCTCCGGTGTCAGGTCAATAGCCAGGCATCTGTCACCTTCCTGGGCAGCTCTCTTGCTCAGAGCTCCATCCTTGTTGCAGGTGATGAACAGATGGTAAACATTGTCATTAACAGCCTCAACAGACTGAATGGCGCCAATGGACTCCGGAGAATCACCGGATCTGCCGAAGCTGATCAGCAGGGTCGGCTTGTGGGCACTGACATAGTTCTCAGGTGTCGGTGTCAGGTCTGTGGAGCCAAAGCTCTTTGCCTTATAGTTTGTCAGTCTGTTCAGATAAGAGAACAGTGCATTGCCGACGAACTCAGATGTACCAGCACCAGTCATGATGATGTCATAGTCGGGCTGGCTTGTGACCTTGGAGATGAAAGCCTTGATCTCGTCCTTCATGGACGCAATCTGCTTCACTGTCTTCTCCCAGGTATCCGGCTGCTGGTGAATCTCTGAGGCGGTAAAGATCGCATTCTTGTTCTGCAGATCTTCTTCTGTATAACCAAATATTGTCATAAGGTATTTTTTCCTCCTTGCCTTACTTCTTACAATCGGATGATATCATGTGCGATACCGGTATGGAACGTTTCGGTTGAAAACGATAAAAGGATAACCGAAAAGTGTAAGCATATCGATTTCAAGCGCTTACATCACGTGATATCTTATAAGTACAAACCAGAAAACAAGAAAGGAGATCAGATTATTTATGCTGATTCAGAGTACACATGTTTGGATCTGCGGTGATTTCATCCCTGCAGAAATTGAAATTAACGATGGAAAGATTACAGAAATCTATCCGATCAACACAAAACCGGCAGACAAGGATTATGGCGATCTGCGTATCGTACCGGGCTTCATTGACATTCACTGCCATGGGGCCTATGGCTACGATACCAACTATGCAGAGCCGGAAGGATTGAAGAAGTGGGCCAAGGGCATTGTGCATGAAGGTGTTACAGGCTTCATGTCCACAACGATCACGGAGCTCAAGCCGGTACTGATGAAGGCAGTCAAGAATGTGGCTGCCGTCAAGAAAGACTTTGAGGCAGGCCGTGATGGTGCTGATATCCTCGGTATTCATTTCGAGGGCCCGTACCTGGATATGAAGTACAAGGGAGCCCAGCCGCCGAAGGCAATCGTGCCGCCGTCTGTGGATGAGTTCAAGGAATATCAGGAAGCTGCCAACGGTCTGATCAAGATCATCACCCTGGCACCAGAACATGATCCGGATTATGCCTTGACAAGATACTGCAGTGAAAATGGTGTGGTTGTGTCCATCGGCCACAGCGGTGCTACCTTCCAGGAAGCAATTCTGGCTGTTGCGAATGGTGCCAAGTCCATTACCCATACATATAACGGACAATCACCGTTCAACCACCGTGCCAATGGCGTGACTGGAGCAGCACTCCGCCTGCATGATCTGTACAGTGAAGTCATCTGTGACTGCAACCATTCCACACCAGAAGCACTGAATATTTTCTTCACCAGCAAGGGAAAGGATCATGGTATCATGATTTCCGATGCCCTGATGGCAAAGGGATTCAAGCCGGGTGACAAGTTCATGTTCGGCGGCCACGAGATTGAAATCTATCCGGATGGCAGTGCCCATCTGACCGAGACAAAGGGTCTGGCTGGTTCCACGATGCGGATGTGCGATGGTCTTAAGAATCTGGTTACCAGGGCAATGGTGCCGTTTGATGCCGCATTGAACAGCTGCACAATCAACCCGGCAACCCTGCTTGGTCTCAATGACCACATCGGCAAGATTGCTGCAGCCTACGATGCAGACCTTGTTGTTCTCAACGATGATTACTCTGTTGAGGAAACATACTGCAAGGGCGTTCCGCAGTTCTGAATGCAAGATTAGAAGGAGAAACTCATGTCAGATAAGAAAAAAACAGGAATGGGAAATAAAAGCAATTCCAATGATGAAATTGCCGGCCTGAACATTTATAAAAATGATAAGGGCCAGACGGTTATGTATGTCAAACGTACCGGTACCGGCTATCTTCTCAAGCCGTCTGACAGGAGTGCCTACAGCCTGTATCACAACCGTATTGCCATTGCGATTGCCGTCTTCATGATTCTGGCTTCGTTTGTCAATTCATGGAAGATGCCGCTGATTGTCGGTGTCATCCTGTACATCCTGCTGGAATTCCGCTACCGCAAATGGCTGCAGAACCTGTCCCACATCGAAAACTTCAAGCCAGAGAGAAGACACACCCTGGCAGAAGCCGTTGCCCAGTCCTACACAAAGCCAAAAGCAATACTGCTGATGGTTCTGTACCTGGCATTTGGCATCCTGCTGGTTGTCTACATGTTCATGCAGAAGTCTTCCATTGTGATGATCATTGGTTCCTTCGTTGTCTTAGCAGGCTGCCTCTACATGGCATACAACTATATGCATGCCATCATGCTTCAAAAGTAATCACAAGTAAAACATATCACCTTACCCCTTTCACCTCCTCAGGAAACTGAGGGGGCTTTTTGTTATAAGAAAAAGCACCAGCCAATACGTATCAGCTGGTGTTCTTCATTCACTCTTTAATTCCTGCAGGGTTCCATTTCCCTTTGGTGCAATCCCATCAATGGTAATTTCTTTGTTTCTTTTCTTCAGGAAAGCCGCAAGCCTTTCCGCCTGGAGTTTGTTATCGACAGTGAATGTGATGTTTTCACTGCCCTGCAGTGTTACCTGCATTGTCTCCTTTTTGCCTGACTTTATATGCATCTGTGTCCATCCGGTGGATGGATATTCTTTCACCTGGATCTTATCTGTACAAAGAAGAATCCTGTCTTCCAGGAAGAAGGATTTGCCAAGCATGGCACCTTCATCATAATACTGATCCGCATGTTTCACCTGGTGCAGACTTCTTGTTGTGGAAGCTTTTTTGATCTCAGTCAGAATGATCTGGATGATCAATGTGATGCCAGTGATCACGCCTAGATACCAGTATGTTTTAGTGCCGGTATGGAAGGTCAGATAGGCAAACAGGAAGACAAGTAGTGCATTGATGGTCTGGCGCAATGCTGCTTTTAACGAAATGACAGACTTATAGTATCTTCTGATCATTTGATATGTTTGAGCTCCAGACGGTTAAGTGCCTTGGCGAGTGCTGCCTGGGCACGCTTCATGTCGATGTTAGGATCCTTGGAGGCAAGCCGTTCTTCTGCTCTTTTCTTAGCAGCTTCGGCTCTATCTACATTGATCTCGTCCTTGCTTTCGATTGCATCGGTCAGAATCTCAGCCGTGTTGTCACGGAAGTACAGAAGCCCTCCGGCCACGGCATATTCTCCACGCTTGCCATTTTCCACCGTCGACATCTTGCCAATCTTCAGCATTGTCACCAGCGGCATATGATGGGCAAGGATGCCCTGATCACCATCAGTTGTCTGCACATTGAGAATCTCTGTATCAAATTCCTTGTACAGACCATGCGGGGTGACAATCCTCACGTGCAGCGTACTCATTTCAGACTCTCTGCCTTCTTGACGACATCTTCAATGGTGCCTACAGACAGGAAAGCCTGTTCCGGCAGATCATCGTATTTGCCATCAAGAATTGCTCTGACGGAACGAATCGTATCTTCAACCTTGACATAGACACCCGGCAGGCCGGAGAACTGTTCGGCAACATAGAACGGCTGAGACAGGAAGTTACGGATTCTTCTTGCCCGGTTGACGGTACGCTTGTCTTCTTCACCAAGTTCTTCCATGCCAAGGATGGCAATGATATCCTGCAGTTCCTTGTATCTCTGCAGAATCTCAACAACCTTTCTGGCTGTCTCGTAATGCTCTTCACCAACTACCAGCGGATCCAGCATTCTGGAACTGGACTGCAGCGGATCTACGGCCGGGTAAATACCCAGTGCAGCAATGGAACGATCCAGAACGAGTCTGGCATCCAGATGGGTGAAAGTAGCAGCCGGCGCAGGGTCGGTCAGGTCATCGGCAGGCACATAGACACACTGTACGGATGTAATGGATCCTTTGTCGGTCGATGTGATACGTTCCTGCAGCTGGCCCATTTCGGTTGCCAGGGTTGGCTGATAGCCAACGGCTGAAGGCATTCTGCCAAGCAGAGCAGATACTTCCGAGCCAGCCTGGGTGAAACGGAAGATGTTATCGATGAACAGAAGCACATCCTGATGTTCTTCATCACGGAAGTACTCTGCCATGGTCAGTGCACTCAGAGCAACACGCATACGGGCACCCGGAGATTCATTCATCTGGCCATAGACAAGCACGGTGTTCTTCAAGACGCCGGACTGCTTCATCTCATAGTACATGTCATTGCCTTCGCGGGTTCTTTCACCAACACCGGCAACGACGGAACGGCCGCCGTGCTCGATCGCAATGTTATGAATCAGCTCCTGTTCCAATACGGTCTTGCCGACACCGGCACCGCCGAACAGACCGATCTTACCGCCTTTGGCATACGGGCACAGCAGGTCAATGACCTTAATGCCGGTTTCCAAAATTTCACTGGATGTCTGCTGCTGGGCAAAGGTCGGGGCAGGACGGTGGATCGGCAGATGCTCTTTGGCATTGACCGGTCCCAGACCATCAATTGGTTCACCAAGGACGTTGAACATTCTGCCCAGTACTTCATCACCTACCGGCACCTCAATTGGATTGCCGGTATCAATGCATTCCATGCCGCGGACAAGACCGTCGGTGGAAGACATGGCAATACAGCGGACGATATCATCGCCGATATGCTGGGCTGCTTCACAGGTCATTTCCTTGTCACCCATCTTGATATGAATTGCATTGCGGATGGAAGGCAAATGATCCGGATGAAAGCGAATATCTACGACAGGTCCGATGACCTGTACGATTTTTCCAGTATTTTCCATCTTTTCCTTCTTTCTTGTCAGACGGCCTGTGATCCGCTGACGATTTCAGTAATCTCCTGCGTGATCGCCGCCTGTCTTGCCTTGTTGTAAGCCAGCAGCAGCTTGTCAGAAAGATCATTTGCGTTGTCTGTTGCCGTCTTCATGGCAACCCTGCGGCTGCCCTGCTCACTGGTTGTACTCTCCATCCAGTCAGAATAGGCAACATCGGCGATCATCATCGGAATCAGTGCATCCAGAATCGTATCCGGATCCGGCTCAAACAATGTTTCGACGTGGTTCTCGTTTTCCTTGACCTGCTGGTCTTCCCTGACTTCACATGGCAGCAGGACGTCTTCAGCAGGCACAAAAGTCATCGTATTGATGAACTTTGTATAGACAAGCTGAACTTTGCCAACCTTGTTTGCCTGATACTGCTTCACGCCATCTTCGACATAGCCCTTGAGAGTCATGAAATCCATGTGATCACTGGAAATCGGCTTGTCATTGAGCAGATGGAAGCCTTTCTCCTGCAGGATATGGAACAACGAGGTGCCGATCAGGATCAGCGGATCTTCTTTGTTCAGATAGGTCTCAACATAACGGGTAATGTTGCCATTGTAGCCGCCGCAAAGACCAAGGTCAGAGCAGAATACGATGGAGTAGACTGCTTTGGCAGTCCTGGGCTTCATGAACTGATTGTCGATTCCTTTGTTCTTGGTGACAATCTCATTGACGGTGTCCTGCAGGCGCTGGGCATATTCACGATTGCTTTCCATCTTGTTTCTCTGCTTGAAAAGCTTGGCGTTGGCAATCATTTCCATGGCCCGGGTAATCTTCTTGGTCGAATTGACTGATTTGATCCGGGACCGCAGGGCCTGTTTGGACTGACTCATGCAGCGACTCCCTTAAGCAGCTGGAAATGCTGCAGGGCTTCATCCATGGCAGCACTCAGCTTTGCATCAAGTTCCTTGCTGATGTCTTCCGTATCCTCGATCTCTTTGACAAGATCGGCATGCTTGTCATGGAAGAATCTGAGCATGGCTTTTTCAAATGCGGCAACCTGATCGGTTGGCACCTGATCCAGCTGACCTTTCCTGGCAGAGTACAGGGACAATACCTGATCTGCCATGGACATCGGCTGATACTGCGGCTGTTTGAGCAGTTCCGTCACTCTGGCACCATGTTCAATGATCTTCTTGGTATTGGCATCCAGATCAGATCCAAACTGGGCAAAGCTCAGCATTTCATGGTACTGGGCCAGATCCAGCTTGAGGGATGAGGATACTTTTTTCATTGCCTTGGTCTGGGCACTGGAACCAACACGGGATACGGACAGGCCGGAATCAACGGCCGGTCTGACACCGGAAGCGAACAAATCTGTCTGCAGGAAGATCTGACCATCGGTGATGGAAATCACGTTGGTCGGAATGTAGGCAGAGATATCACCTGCCTGGGTTTCGATGATCGGCAGTGCCGTCAAAGAACCGCCGCCTAGGGCATCCGAGAGCTTGGCAGCTCTTTCCAGCAGTCTGCTGTGCAGGTAGAAGACATCACCAGGATAGGCTTCTCTTCCCGGAGGACGTCTGAGCAGTAAGGACATCGTACGGTAAGCAACTGCATGCTTGGAGAGGTCATCATAGACGATCAGGACATCCTTGCCCTGTTCCATCCATTCCTCACCAATGGCACAGCCTGCATATGGTGCAATGTACTGCAGCGGTGCACTTTCAGCAGCGCCTGCGTTAACGACAACTGTGTAGTCCATGGCACCGGTCTCACGCAGTTTCTGTACCATACGGGCTACGGTGCTTTCCTTCTGGCCGATCGCGACATAGATACAGTAAACGTTCTTGCCCTTCTGGTTGATGATGGTATCAACTGCAATGGCAGTCTTACCGGTTTCACGATCACCAATGATCAATTCACGCTGGCCTTTGCCAATCGGAATCATGGAATCAATAATCTTAAGACCTGTCATCAGCGGCTGGCAGACAGACTTTCTGGTCATGACGCCAGGCGCGACTCTTTCTACCGGACGGGTCTTGGTTGTGTTGATGGGACCTTTGTTATCAATAGGCATGCCAAGGGCATTGACGACTCTGCCCAGCATGGCATCACCGACCGGTACTTCTGTAATTCTGCCGGTGCGGTGTACTTCATCACCTTCATGAATCAGGGAATCATCACCAAACAAGACGACACCGATATGGTCTTCTTCGAGGTTCTGTACCATACCCATGACGCCATGCGGGAATTCCAGCAGTTCGGATGACATAGCTTTATCGATACCCTGGACCATGGCAATGCCATCACCGACACTGATGACATAGCCAACATCATCGGAATGAATGCGGCTGTCATAGTTCTTGATGGAATCCTTGATCAGGGAACTGATCTCTTCCGGACGCAGCTGTTTCATGCGTTGCCTCCTTTCAGTAATGCTTGTCTGAGATTTTCGATCTGGCTCTTCATGGTGATATCCGTCACAGTATTGCCAACTTTGACTTTGATGCCGGCAATCAGGGATGGATCCACAATGTTGCGCAGAATAATCTTCTTGTTTTGTTTTTTACCAATGGCATCTGCGATGCGCTGCAGGTCTTCTTTGCTCAGTTTGCGGGCCGAGTAAACTTCTGCTTTCTGGATGCCGAGTTTCTCGTCGGCAAGGCCGATATACACACGCAGAATATCCTTGAGATACCAGGTACGGTCGCGGTCGACAAGCAGCCTGATCAGGTTGATCATGTCCTTGTCCAGTGTATCTTTGAAGATTTCCACAACCGTATCTTTCTTTTCTTCGTTCGTAACTTTGACAGCCTGCAGGAATAAAAGCAGTTCATCACTCTGTTCTAATGTATCAAGAAGCGTTTCTGCCTGTTCCTTCTTGCTTTCAACGGTATTGTCTTCACATGCCAGCTCGAACAGACCTGTGCCGTATCTTTCAGCGACTTCACTGCTCATTGCCGGCTGCTTCCTTTACAAAAGCGTCAACGGCTTTGCGGTCCATTTCCTCATTGCTCTTTTCACCAATGAGCTTGCCGGCTGCGGCCATCGCCACATCGACCATTTCTTTCTGCATGGACCTGTACATATCCTGACGCTCGGATTCAATCTGTTCCTGGGCCTTCTTTCTGACCGCATCAGCTTCCTGATTTGCCTGTGCAAGGATGTTTGTCTTTTCATCCTTGGCCTGCTGTACGGCAGCGTCCACAATCTGCTTGCTGCGGGAAGAAGCTTCCTGGAGTTCGCTCAATGCCTTCTGGCGGTCGCCAAGGGCATCCTGCTTTGCCTGAGCAGAGGCAGCCAGATCTGACTGCATCTTCTCTTCCCGGGCATTCATGAACTTCTTGACGGACTTCCACAGGAATTTCTTCATGAGTAAAAACAGAACGAGTGTGGAGCAGAGCTGAACGATCATCGTGTAAACGTTTGGAACAAGCTGTTCAACGATGTCGATATTAATCATTGATCAGCCTCTTATTAAAGATTCGGATAGACAAACATCAGCAGGATGGCAACCAGAAGACCATAGATGGCACATGTCTCAGAAAGAGCAATACCAAGGATCATCGTGGAACGGATCTTGCTTTCGACTTCCGGATTCTTGCCGATGGCATCGCAGGCATGAGCTGCGCAGGTACCTTCACCAAGACCAGTCATCATACCTGTCATAACTGCCAGGCCGGCGCCGATTGCGATTAAACCTTTGTTGATATCCATAATTTTTTCTCCTTTTTATTTCTTGATATCTTCAGGAATATCATTCCCGATCAGAACTACTGTTAATGTGACGAAGACGAGTGTCTGGATGAATCCAGAGAACAGATCGAAGTATGCATGCAGCAATGGAGCCAGAATCGGCGCCATGAAATTGAATACGCTTCCTGACTTGGTGATCCAGCCCAGCAACAGGTTGGACAGTGACTGGCAGGCGTTGTATACCAGCTGCATCATGATGCCGCCGCACAGAATGTTTCCAAACAGACGCAGCGACATGGAGATCATGGTAGAGAATTTGCCGAAGATGTTCATTGGCAGCATGACGGCAATCGGTTCAATGAAGCTGTGCATGTAGCCTTTGAAGCCGCCGTATTTGAGCTCCACATACTGGATCATAACCCAGGTAATGATGGCCAGCAGCAGGGTCACGGACAGATTCGCAGTTGGTGATGAAATACCGAACAGCGAGATGATGTTGGCAAGGAAGATATATGTCCACAGGACAAGAATATACGGGACATAGTGGTCTGCCAGCTTTCTGCCGGTGTTGTCACTGACCGTGTTGTAAACTGCCTGGACGCCAAGGATAACCGCTCCGGTAAAGCCTTTGGGCTTTGCATAGGGATCAAGTTTGTCAATCTTCTTTGAAATCAGGACAATACTGATGCCAATGATCAGGGTAATGAGGATGATCGTATAGACATCCGCTTGCATTTTCATTCTAAGATCGTGCTTCCTCCTTTCCTTTTGGCAGCAGTACTTCCACAGTGACCGTGATCTTGATCATCAGTAAGCCGAGTGCCGCTGCGAAGATATTCATGATCTGCGGGAACAGTGCTGCCAGCACCATCGGCAGTGCCATCAGAAGAAAATTGATAGCGAAATGAAACATGTAGCGGCTGCCTTTGGTCGTACCACTGTCAAGGATATCGCTCCAGTAGGTATCTGTGCGGTAATACAGCAGAATGCACATTGCCGTTCCCGCAAGAAAACCTGTTGTCCACCGCCAGTTAAATACTGCGGTGACCAGCGATATCAGAATCGTCAAAATCCTGAAAAGCTTCCACGAATTCGTACACATCGTATCACTCCTTTCGGATATGAACCATACTTATCATTTTAGTGGAATTCAGCTGTAAAAAAAACACATTTCCTGTATATCATAGACAGAAAATGTGCTTTGTTTGTTAATCCTGCTCTGATTCATCCAGACAGCCAAGCATTTCCAGCAGACGATTAAGATCATCAGTATCACTGAAACTGATCCTGATATCGTGTCTGCCGATTTCTACCCGGGTGCCGTACTTATCACTCATGCGGGTTTCCAGATCCCTCGTATACGGATCTTTTTCCTTCTCTTTCTTCAAAGCCGGATGATCCTGGGCATTGAGCTGCTTGACATACTTTTCAACTTCACGCACCGACATCTTCTTTTTCAGAATTTCATCGGCCGCATCTTCCATCGCATCTTCATCCTTTAAGCTGAGCAATGGGCGGACATGGCCCATCGTCAGTTTCTTTGCGACGACCAGATCCTTGATGGAATCAGGAAGCTTCAGCAGACGCATCATATTAGCGCAGTACTCACGGCTCTTGCCGACCCGCTCGGCAAGCTTTTCCTGCGTATAGCCAAGCTTTTTGACCAGGGCTTCATAGCCAAGGGCTTCTTCGATCGGATTGAGATTTTCACGCTGCACGTTTTCCAGCAGCGCGATTTCCATCATCTCTGAATCATCGAAATCTACCTGAATGGCTGGCACTTTATCCAGGCCTGCCATCTTGGCTGCACGCAGTCTTCTTTCACCGGTGATCAGGTCATAGCCCATGACAGACTTTCTGACTAACAGCGGTGTAAAGATGCCATGTTCCTTGATGGAGTCAGCCAGTTCCTGCAGTCCTTTTTCATCAAACTCTTTACGAGGCTGATATGGGTTCGGCCTGATTTCATTGATATTGATCTGTACTTCCCGGCGGCCTGGTTCATCATTGGCATTTTCCTGGATCTCGTCCAGGAATTGTTCCACATTTCCACCAAAGATGGAATCAAGTCCTCTGCCGAGTTTCTTTTTCTTCTCTGCCATTATTTTCTGCCGTCCTTTGCATTCTGTGTAATGACTTCCTTGACAAGCTGTGCATAAGACTTGGCGCCATCACATCTGGTGTCATATTCAAAGATCGACTTTTCCATGGATGGTGCTTCCGACAGCCTGACATTGCGCGGAATCACGATATGGTACACTTTTTCTTTAAAGTATTTGCGCACTTCCTGCTGGATTTCGACTGACAGTCTGGTACGCACATCAAACATCGTCAGTAATACGCCCTCGATCGACAGATGCGGGTTCCAGAGCTTCTGGACAAGGCGGATCGTGCTTAACAGCTGGGTCAGTCCTTCCAGGGCAAAGTATTCACACTGTACCGGGATCATGACAGAATCAGCAGCAGTCAGTGCGTTTGTATTCAAAAGGCCCAGTGCCGGCGGGCAGTCGATGATGATGAAATCATACTTGTCGCGGGCTGGTTCCAGGCGCTTCTTGAGAAGCTGTTCCTTGCCGACTTCATAGGAGCTCATCTCTACATCGGCACCGGCCAGATCAATCGTGCTGGGCAGAACATCCAGCGGCGGCATGGTCAGATGCACAGTGGCTTCTTCCAGGGTATTGTCGCCGGTTAATACATCATAGACGCTTGCATCAAAACCGACTTTGTTGGCACCGATGCCATGGGTGGCATTGCCCTGGGGATCAAAGTCGACCAGCAGTACTTTCTTGTCAAAATATGCCAGACCAGCTGCCAGGTTAATGCTGGTGGTTGTTTTTCCTACGCCGCCCTTCTGGTTGGCAATTGCAATAATTTTTCCCATAACGTTTTCCCCTTAATTTTTAGGGAAACGGACGACCATTCGGATGTCATTGTCTGTTTCCATCTGCTGCACTTCTGCGTCAATGCCCATCTTACGGATCATCTGTACGCACTGATTCACCGAATTGATGGCAAGCTGTGTCTGCCTGGTGAATCCCTTTGTCTTCTGTCTTTTATGTACCTTTTCAGGCTGTGATGCTTTCTTGATGTAATCTTCGGTTTCCCGCACAGTCAGGCCATGCTTGAGAATCTCGTGGTAAATCTGTTTCTGCTTTTCAGCCGGCGCACTCAGCAGTGCACGGGCATGCCGCTCCGAAATTTTCTGATCCAGCACGCCTTCCTGAATCTCCTGAGGAAGATTCAGCAGGCGGATCTTGTTGGCAATGGCCGACTGCGATTTGCCGACCCGTTCTGCCATCTGTTCCTGGGTCAGACTGGCCTGCCGCATGATCTGTACATAACTCTTGGCTTCCTCAATCGCACTGAGGTCGCGCCTTTGAATATTCTCTACCAGTGCCATCTGAGCAGCCTGATCTTCACTTGGTGTCAGCAGATAACATGGCACCGTGTCATAGCCGGCCATCTGGCAGGCACGGAATCTTCTCTCACCGGCAATGATCTCATAATGATCTTCTACCTGTCTGACCGTGATCGGCTGAATCAGTCCCTGCTCCTTGATCGACTGTGCAAGTTCCTGCAATGCTTCCTCATCAAACTTCAGTCTTGGCTGATAGCGGGATGCTGCAATCTGCTCCACCGGAATTTGTTTGATTGTCTGCTCACTTTGACGGTCAAAGATATCAAGGATTCCTTTTCTTCCCTTTGTTCGCATACAATCTCCTTACAGCGGTTTCTTCTTCATCTGGCCATAATTGCGTGGATACATCACTGGTGTCTTTTTGACCTTGCGGTAAACCAGGTTGATGCGTTCACCCGATGGCAGTTCATGTTTGTATTCAGCTTCTTTTCTGCCGCCAAGAACGGTGATGGCATGTTCTGCCGCAATGGCTTCTTCGTCTCCATGAAGGCCTTTCATGGCAATGAAGAGGCCATCTGGCCTGACAAGAGGCAGGCAGAGTTCTGAAAGCAGTGACAGATTGGCAACGGCTCTGGCTGTTACCACATCAAAGTTTTCTCTTTTTTCCTTGGCAAAATCTTCAGCTCTTTTATTGATGACCTTGATTTCATTGAGATGCAGCTCATCAATCACTGCCTGCAGAAAGGTGCAGCGCTTGCCTGTTGGCTCCAGCAGGGTGACAGTGAGGTCTGGTCTTACGATCTTCCAGACAAGGCCGGGAAAGCCGGCACCGGAGCCGACATCACAAATATTTCCCAGGACATGAACATCGCCAAGAGGCAGAATGCTGTCAAGAAAGTGCTTTTCATTGACTTCCTCTTCCTCGGTAATAGCAGTCAGATTCATCTTTTCATTCCAGCTGGCAAGCATCTGAGCATATATATGGAGCATTGCCATCTGTTCATTGTCTAAAGGCATGTGCATGGCCGTGCAGGCATCCTTCAGTTGTTCATTGGTCATGTCTTTCCCTCTCTGCGCTAACCCATTCTACCATCAAGATTCAGATGCGGATACATTGGATTGTTGAAAAACAATTTATCCACATTTTCATGAAACCTGACTTTAGAAGTTAACGTTAAAAAATGGTGCTAAACCTCCGATATCAGAATCGGAAGTTCAGCACTTTTTCTATTTTTCTGGAGTTCAATATATAGTGATCCAGAGGCAGCTTTGTCATCTC
>Ga0256406_1002128_pt1 | contig 29232 bp, 35 predicted proteins | sample RumenRJG_03DNA_FD_185986 | JGI IMG/M metagenome (GOLD analysis project Ga0256406, IMG submission 185986) | Bovine rumen microbial communities from Lethbridge, Alberta, Canada - RJG_03 | ecosystem: Host-associated > Mammals > Digestive system > Stomach > Rumen | place: Canada: Alberta | collected... | reverse complement strand
ACATAAAAAGAGGGCTTCCATCACACCGAGCACGCTCTGCTCCCGGTGACGGAAACCCCAGTAAATCAGGCTTTTTCATCCCTATTTCTTCAAGAATGTGTTAGTAGACAGACGGTCTCGATGTGGCACGAGACCTTAAAGCCGATTTTTTCACATTTGGTAGTAAGCGGAAACAAGTCTGTTATCAGTTTTAAGGTCTGGCTTTAGCACTTAATCTGCGTCTTCCCCAGAACCTTTTTCATCCGTATTCTCCTTGTCGGAAGTCTCAGAATCAGTCTCAGACTCATCGCCAATGGGCTCCGGCCGTTCAGGCGGTAAGTAATAGACCTTTCCATCCTTCGAAATAAGCTGCACATCTTCTGCATACAATTCCGAGTTGTCCTGCAGATGTGCCGATCCTCCTGACTCTGTCTGAACGATGATCATTGATGCAAAATCCTGGCTAATTGCCTTGTAGTTCTGGTCATCATCTATCAATCCAGGGATGAAATGAACTACTCCATCAAATCCGCTTCTCTTTCGCCTGGATTCATCGGTGTCTATATTCAATCTCTTTACAGTGCTATTATGCCAATCAGAAAGCTTAGTCTGTGCATCCTGCACCTGTTTGGTATATGTCGGCAGGAGCGCATTACACTGTTCTCTGGATACTGCGCCCAGGTGTAAAGCGTATCTAAGATCAGATATCTTATATAGAACATCGAGCAATGCTTTCTGGTACATATACCAGTTCTGGGCTTCAGCTACTTCTTGCTCATAACCTGAATAATCCAAGTCTGCTTTCTTCGCATAACCGGCTAATGTGAGGTTTGCCTGTCCAAGCAGCTTCGTGCATTCTTCCTCAAGACTATCAAGCTGTGCGATCTTTGCCATACGCAGCTCATCGTTTTCCAGTATCTCTTCCTGGAAGTCTGCGATAGTTTTTACATGAGAAATTAAAGAGAATACTCTGCTCCGGTATTCATTATCCTGAAAATCAGCTATCTTGGATATTCCATCACTGATATCTCCAAGCTGGGAATTTATCTGGGTCATGTAATACTGGCCAACAACCATTGCTGCGACACTCATCGCTGCTGCAGCAGTATTGGCTACGGCAGCTGCACCAGTTTGTGCTTCTACTGGCACCCAGTTTGCCTGGCCCTGAATATTCTTAGCATTACGATAAAAGCCTCTGTAAGCTCCCTCGAGCTCCCTCGAATTTACAAGTTTTGCATTAGCTGGCAGAATAGCGCGATATAACACCTGTCCGTTAGCCTTTGCCGCCTGGACCGCATTATTAGCAGCATTTCCTGCTTGAGCAAAACCCGGGATCACATTATTTACACGAGCCAGAATTTTACTATCTTTGATCTCCACCAAATGATCTTCAGGCACCGACTCTGCCGGAAGCATCTCCATCTGAATACTAAGCTCCTGGGAAGCCTGCTGCCCTTGCACTGGCGAACTTTTCTTGCTCTCAACCAGTTCAGCATTATTTTCTTTCTTTTTTCTTCCTTTAAATATAATCATCACTGCCACTGTGACTGCAACAGCCGTACAAATAGCAATCACCAGATATTCCATGATCCGTCGCTTCCTTCATATCAAAAATATGACGATAAACATTAACCCAATATAGTTCAATAATACCAGCATTGCAAAGCTCAAACCACAAAAAAATCGGCTACCCCGTACAGAGTAGCCGTGCAGCAGTTTCCATATTCAGATTTCAAGCTCCAGCGATGTTCCAGAAATGAATTCGAAGATCAGGGTCTTTCGGTTAACTGTGATGGTTTTGATGAGCTTCCGGACGAGGGAGTCGTCGTACTCAAGCTCGCTGGCATCATGGGTGTTGAAGAAATCCTGAATCTCCAGGATTTGGCGCTTCTGCTCATCCGCAGCTGCCTTGGTATCCAGCGCCTGGCTTTGTTTTGCCTTGATAGTCCGGATCTCATCAGCCAACTCGTCATAGTCGCGACCCTGATTAACACACTCGACCAGCTCAGCTTGAAGCTTCTTCAGCTTCTCTTCGTAACCTTTGAGTTCAGTTTCCGTCCCTTCTCCGACAACCTCATCCACGTTCCTGCGAAACTGATCTACTACTGGATCCTTTGAATCGTAAGCCTGCCGAATGGCCTCGAGGACCAGCGCATGCAGCTTCTCTTCATGAAGAGTTGGCGCGAAGCATGGATCGCCTCCCTTCACGACTCGGTTCCTGCAGCGCCAGACCGGTTCCTTCTTTCCACGGTTGTCCCAGACAACTCTTCTAAATGGTGATCCGCACTCTCCGCAAATCAGGACCGAGGCAAGTGCATACTTACCACGGTAGCCTGCTTTCTGTTCAAGGGAGTTCTTCTTGCGGGCACGCTTGGCTATCTCCGCCTGGACCTCGTGGTAGTATTCCCTCGTCACGATCGGCTCATGGCTGTTCTGAACATAGTACTGCGGAACCGAGCCATCATTCTCGACACGCTTCTTTGTAAGCACATCTTCCGTGTAAGTCTTCTGCAGAAGGGCATCACCCATGTACTTCTCGTTCTTCAAGATCTGGAGGATATTGGAATCCCACCATTTTGTACTGCCGGCTCCATTCGGAATCCCGTCTGCCATTAACCCCTCGGCGATTGCCTTGCAGCTCTTGCCCTCCAGATACTCTTTGTAGATTCGCTTTACCGTCTCCGCCTGCTCCGGGTCAATGACCAAGTTGCCGTCCTTGTCCTTGGTGTACCCCAGGAACCAGTTGTGATTGACCTGGACCTTACCCCTTTGGTAGCGGAATTGAAGACCAAGCTTCACGTTCTTGGATAGGGATTCACTTTCCTGCTGTGCCAGTGAAGCCATGATAGTAATCAGGACTTCTCCCTTGGAGTCCATCGTGTTGATGTTCTCCTTCTCGAAGATCACCGGGATGTTCTTTGCCTTCAGCTGCCGGATGTATTTCAGGCAGTCGATCGTGTTCCTGGCAAATCTTGAAATCGACTTTGTAACCACTAGGTCGATCTTGCCCGCCATGCAGTCATCAATCATCCGAAGGAACTCTTCACGCTTCTTGGTCCCGGTACCGGAAATACCATCATCGGCATAGATTCCTGCGAAAGTCCAGTCGGGATTCTTCTTAATATATTCTGTGTAATGGTCGACCTGCTCATCATAACTGGTTGCCTGTTCATCTGTGTCTGTTGAAACTCGGCAATATGCAGCAACCCGAAGCTTCTTGACCTTCTCAGCCGCTGCCTTATTGCCAACTCGCTTCTTTGGCGGGAAGTAGATAACTGTTTTCTCTGCCATCATGAATCACCTTTTTCCTTGATCTGGTGGTAAACGTACTGTGCCTGTGCGAAGGGATCCTTCAAATGCTCCTTCACGGACTTCAATGTAAACTGCGTCTGCGCGATAGCATCCTTTCGTTTACGTTGTGGTTTAGCATAGGCTTCCTTCCGTTTCTGTCTGGCTTTCTGCACCTGGTCGAACAGTTCCTGGTCGATCAACGGTGGGTAGAATTCTGTGCCCAGGTATTTTCGATCCTTCAGAATGTTGTCGATGCCGGCATGGTAACGGTTGATCTCCAGGGCCTGTTTGATCCCAGCAAGGGAGCTTCCAGCAGCATACATCTGAAAAGCATCTCTCACCTTCTTTCCCTCTACCTGGTCGATGACTGCCCTGCCGTTCATCACCTTGTACCCGTATGGTATGCTTCTCATCGGTTCACTTCCTCTCGAAAAACAAGCCCGCAAGTGAACTCAAATCCGAGCTCAGTGCGGGAATAAACATGTACTGCCTTTATGAATTCAGTGAAGAACTCCTCGTCGAAGTCCTCCGTTATTCGCATCCCTCTGATCTTTTTCAGGAGTTTTCCACTTTCTGAAATCCCATGGTAGTTCTGCTGCAGCTGCACACCCAAGACTGCCTTCCGGCTATTGAGGTCAGCTCGCTCTGCAGAAAGCTCCGCCTGGGCTTTTCTGAAGACCAGCGGATCGAGTAGTTGTTCTGACGCCAGGATAGCCATCTTCTGTGATTTCTCTGTATTCTCCTCCAGCTTCTTATTGATCTTTGCAATCTCGTCGCCAACATCACTCTGGTTGATTCCCTGAATTCCCTGAACAAAAGGAACCAGCAGTTCATTCTGGCTGAAGATCAGCTTGTTGGTGACAGTGGTAAATGCCGCCCGGATAGAAGCGTCCTCGATGGAAATGAAAGAGCACTTGGTCTTATCCTGTATGTGCGTTTGGCAGACCCAGGCGATCAGTGGTCCTTCCACTCTTCCCTGAATGATCTTCCGTTTCAGGTGCCCGCCACATTCCCCGCAGATTAACTTTCCAGAGAACACGTAGCGGTTCTGGTACTTATCAGTGTCTATCCCGATTCCTCTCTCCGATCGGTGCTGTGCGATCAGTTCCTGCACTCGGTCGAACTCTTCTCTCGGAACAATGGCTTCATGGTGACCCTGATGCAGGTACATGCCTCGCTCGCCATGATTCGCATGGCGCACAAAGTTCTCGTCAGCATATGTTTTCTGGTAAAGTGCATCGCCGACGTAGCGCTCATTCTGCAGCATCTGTTTGATAGTTCCTGAATGCCACCGGTCTCGCAGCATAGATGGGATTCCCTTTTCGTTTAACTCTTTGGCGATCTTGTGTGCTCCAATCCCGCGGTAGGCTTCATCGAAGATAAACCGGACCACCTTCGCTTCGTCATCGTTAATCACAAGTGTGGTCCCTTCCTGCCGGTAACCGTAAGGCGCCATGCCCTGTCTGAAGGTTCCTTTTTCAAATCGCTTCTGAATGCTCCACTTCTCGTTTTCAGAAATAGAAATGGATTCATTTTCTGCAAGGCTTCCCAGCACCGTCAGAATGAACTCATCTTCCATCGTGAGTGTGTTAATGTTTTCTCGCTCGAAGAATATCCCCACTCCATAGCTTGATAGTGCCCGGACCATCTCCAGGCAGTCAGTCGTATTTCTCGAGAATCTGGAGATGGACTTAGTCAGAACCAGGTCGATCTTACCTTCCCGGCAATCCTCCAGGAGCCGGAGCAGCTCCGGTCGTTTGTCTTTCTTGGTGCCGGTGATGCCCTCATCGTAGTATATGCCAACATAAGTCCACTCCCGGTTTCTTCTAATCAGCTGATCGTAATGCTTCCTCTGAGCATCCAGGCTTTCTAACTGTTCATCCGTACTGGTTGAAACCCGGCAATATGCTGCGACCCTGAGCTTGCAATCGGTTTTCTGCTTTTTTGCTTCAATCTTTGTTATCGTTGTCAAGGTCTCGTCCTCCTTTCATTAGGTGACATGTTGGCTCTACTTCCCACTTATATCAACGATTACTTGGCATTAATCCGGCCAGATGCGGAGAGAAAGTTTCGCGGTTTTTCTGGTCAATTTTGTGATATTGGTCTAAGGTAATCAGGCCCTGATCCAGCATTTCCCTGAGCAACTTGGAGGCAACAATATAACCGTATTCACCGCGAAGATCTTCATCTGTGACAGTCCGCTCCTGATACCCATCCTCCCCTAGAAGATGTCCCTTTACCTGTGTTATGGATTTCTCTTCCCCGTTCATAAGGCTCACACTCCTTCCAAAACACACAGGACAAATTCCCGCTAACTGAGCAAAGGAGCATAAAAAAAAATGGCCCATGGGATTTTCCCCATGAGCCGCAACTTCTCATCTTACATATTTAATAGTTTCTTTTTCTGCGCATCAAACTCTTTCTGAGTAAGGGCACCACAATCCAATAGCTCCTTCAGCTTCTTGATTTCATCCGCAACGAAGTGCCCACCACTACCCTTCTCAGGCTCAGATTTCTCTTCTACCACTGATTCTTTCTCTATCGGTTTACTCACTGCCATATTTGGCAATACTGTCTTTTCCTCTTCTGGCTTTGCTACTTCCTCAGAAGACTGCGCCTCGGCAGGCTGTTCTTCCGTAAACTCAGCTTCATCTTTGGGGATCAATTGATCGTGCTCATCAAGATCCTCTGGCTTACTATTAGGAAGTCTTACAGGAACCTTGTCGTGATATTTTTTCCACTGCTCCGGATCACTGCTATCATATGGGTCTGAATAAAGAAATGCGGTAACGGCATCCGGATGATTCTTTTCTTTGAATTTATCGAAAAATGTGAGGCTTCAGGCATATGTGTGAAGCCAAAACATATAGTTCCTTAATCAATAGCAACCTTTGAAGGGAGGCGATTCTTCGCTGACGAGATAACTGAACATTGAAAAACCACCTGGCCTCCCTTACTGTATTAGCTGACCAAAGCAAACACAAAGGAGATCAAGTGGCTACAGCTAATACAGTATTCAAAAAGATTCTAAATGTCAATGATGCCATCATAGATGACATGCACCTCAGCGAAACCTACAACGGAGAGAAGACGCTTACGTTTGATGTCCACCTCCGTAAAGGTCTTCAGTGGCGCTGCCCCTGCTGCGGAAAACGACGTCCTGTCCACGATCAGCCATACATACAGAACAGATGGCGTGGCTTGGATTTCGGGGGTATCAAGATCTATCTTCAGGCAAGCGTGCCAAGGATCCGTTGCCCCAAACACGGTGTGAGGACTGCATCCGTTCCTTGGGCCTTCCCAGGCGCCCGGTTTACCAAGGACTTTGACTATACCGTCACTTGGATGGGAAAGTACTTAAGCCGTAGCGCGCTCTCTCGATACATGCGCATCGATTGGGAGACCGTTGGGCGTTGCATTACCAGAGCTCATAACGATATCGAACCGGATGTCCACGTCCGCTTTGACGGCCTGGTCAACATCGGCATCGATGAGACCAGCTACCAGAAAGGCCATAAGTACATCACCGTTGTCGTTAATCATGATACCAACACAGTCGTCTGGGCCGGAAAAGATCACGGCAAGTCTGTGCTGGAGAAGTTTTTAAAGCTCCTCACAGAAGAGCAGCGGGCTTCGGTTCAGGTCGTCACAGGTGACGGAGCAAGGTGGATCACCGACTGCGTCAATGAGTACCTGCCTAATGCCGAACGATGCGTAGATCCATTCCACGTCGTTGAATGGACGATGGAAGCATTGGACGAAGTCCGCATCGCCTCCTGGCGCCGTGCAGCTGAAAAAGCTGCTGAGCTGAAAGTCAGCAGAGGACCTGGCCGCCCAGCTGCAGATGATACAGAAACTGCTGCAGCCAGGACCGCGGCAAAGCAGGCTTCAGAGATCAAGCATTCCACTTATGCCCTAGGCAAGGCTCCGGAGCACCTGACCAATACGCAGGCCATCCGGTTGGAAATGATTCAACAGACGGATAACCAATTATACCGGGCATATCTCCTGAAGGAACAGCTACGCAGTATCCTGAAGATGGACGATGTGGACGCTGCCGAGGAGGAGCTGATCAAATGGGTCAAGTGGGCCCGCCATTGCCGGATTGCGTCTTTCGTAAAGCTTCAGAGAAAGATCATGCGGCATAAGGATCATATCCTGAACACGATCCGGTACGGGTTAAGCAATGCTCGGATTGAAGCAACCAATAACAAGATAAAACTTCTCATCCGCCAGGCGTATGGATTCAGGGATGTGGACAACATGATCGACATGGTTCTGCTCTACTGTTCGAACCTGAGAATTCCGCTTCCAAATCGCCCAGTGCCAAAAGAGGCTTTATCACAGGTGGCATAAAGCTTTGAACCGTTTTATAGGTTCACACCTATGCCAGAAGAGTCAAAAATGTCCAGTATTCCTTCACTGATAATAGGCCTTCCTGGAACATCTTTCTGAATATCTGCATCGTCATTCCAAAGACAATATCACCCTGAATATTGAACATTGCCCGATACGCTTTCTCCTCTTCCTCCGTCCAAGCACTACTATACTCATCTGGCTCCGATGCCTCTTGCGTTGGTGCTTCTTTTTCTTCCTGAAGCGGTTTATGAAAACGGTCCGCTATGTAGCATGCATGAGAACAATATTTTCTATCCTTTGCACTGGTTTCAAACTCTTTTCCACAGAAGACACATTTGCACTTTATCATCCAATCCACATCCTTCCACTGATTTTGTCTAAACTGTATCAAAGATGTTCATCGGATTCCATTAATTAAAAATAAGGTCCGAAGAGCTCAATTCTGAACTCTAACGGACCTTGACCTGCACTGCTTATCTTAGCAGTTCATTCACTTTCTTCTGGATAGCATCATAATCATAGCCGGCATCTGTAAGACGTTTCTTTCGAACATCGCCATTTCCCCATTTGCCCGCAAGGACCTCCCTGGCAAGCTGGTCAACGGACTTTGCACTATCGTGTAGAATCTGATTAACCCTGGTCTGGACTTCCTCGTAGGGAAGACCAAGTGCCTCGATGGCCTTCTTTCTGTCACTACCATTAGCGAACTCGCCTGCAATGACCTTCTTTGCGGCTTCTTCGATGGTAAGAGTAGGTGCCGACTGTGACTCCTGATTCTTCGCTGTAGTCTTATATCCATTGAAGCCGCCATTCACAATGATGCTCGGGAAGTCCTGGTAAGCATAGTCGAGATCGGCCCTACCGTTGATCCCAGGCACCATGCCTTTGGAACTATACTGCCAGATGCCGCAGGAGCCAGCAAAGCTGCAGGTGCTTGCCCACTGCGCACACCAGAATGTGTAACGTTTCCGGATCTCTTCTTTGACCACAGCACGGACATAGGACGAGGATGTGTAAAAGCCTGTGAAATATCCGGCAGCTTCGAGCTTTCCGCAGAAGGTTTTGATGAGACCGGAGCAGAAATCCAAGCCAGCATTAAGCTGGGATTTCTCCTCCATGTCGAGATACACCGGATAATCAAACTGCTTCCCAGAAAGCGCACGAAGGAAGGCGTCTGCCTCTTCACCAGCTTCTTTTAAGCTATCCGCGTAGCTGTACCAATATGCGCCGACATGAAGTCCTGCCGCTTTTACTTTCTTGTAGTTGGCCTCGAAGAACGCATCCTTTCCCTTGGTGCCGTAACCAGCTCGGATGATGACGAACTCGATGCCGCTGTTCTTTACCTTCTGAAAGTCAATGGCTCCCTGCCATTTTGAAATATCGATTCCTTTGATTTGCATGAGTTATTCCTCCTTAAAAAGAAAAGCCCTCCGGACTTGTTGCCATCCGAAGGGCTGCGCCTGGTATGCGGGCAGGCTCCCGAGATAGAAGGATCACCTCCTCTCAGGGCTGTGTTTTCGTTGCCTGCTTGTAGATCTGGTTGATTCCCGTTGCCGCAAATCCACTCACGATTCCAACTGCGAGTGCATTCACGATGTCCGTTGCCGGGAAGTCCGGCATGAGGTAAAGACCTGCGATGCCAAGAAGCGCACCAACACTTCCGCAGATGACCGGAATCCAGGTATCCGGGACCTTTGCGGATGCCTTGCAGGCAGCGCCGATGAGGTAGGCGATAACCGTGATTGCAGCAACACTAGCGATTCCAAAATCCATGATTCATTCCTCCTTCTTTTCTCCGTCCGGAGATTGATAGGGCAGCTTTTGCACAGCCTGGTATAGGTTTTCTCCCGTGCCGTTCCCGCCGAGCGCCTTGTAGGGCTTATAGAGATACTCGAGGTTCTCCCTGTCATCAAGGCTTGCCCAGCCACGGGCAATAAAAATGCTGCATGCGGCATAGAGCCTGTCATGCAGCAGAGCGAGAATTCCTTCCCGCAGAACGTCATATTCAGTTTTCTTACCCTTGAGCTTTTTCACGCACCAGGTAAGTACTGCGATGATGAGTGCGAATAGCTCCTGCACCCAGTATTTCAAGATCCAGTCCATTGGACGCCTCCTTATGAATCACTCCCAGGAGTGCCTGGAAGTGTAACCGTTTGTTTGCCTCCATTTGAATCCTCAAGGATGATCTCGTTTCCCTCGAGTGAGAGCTTGTAGGTTGTGTCGGTGAACACTGCATTCTCCGGGACCTCTGTCTTGAGAGAAGCAATCAGGCTGTTCACTGCCGTCACGATAGAGAGGATCACCTTTGAGGAGCCTTTGTATTCCACCTTATGAATCGACATTGTAAAAATCCTCCGATCTCTTCACGGCTCCGATATTCCTTCCGGTATATGCTTTCAGATCAGTGATGATTCGGTCAGTATCGAAGAGCCGGTCCGTGAGTTTATATGAGGAAATATACGGGTCAAAGTACGAAAGGTTCTCAGGCTCGATGTAGGTCGTATCCCGGACAGACTTCACGCAGGCTCTGCATTTGTCTGTGGCTTTGATCTCCTCCTCGCGGGTTGTTGCATACCAGTGCTGGTCATGCCATCGGCAGTCGTAGTAGCAGCCGGTGTTGCAGATGAGAATGTAGCGGTACTTGGTCGGCAGGCGCTTGATTGCATCCAGGTGCCGGTTAAACCAGAAGAAAAGGACAATGCTGTCGTACATAGAGAAGTCGCCTTCTTGTAGGTCCTTCTCGGTCAGGCACCGGGTGACGGAAAGCGTGAGCATCAGGTCACTATGCCTGGTCCTCGCCGCAATTGCCAGCGCATCATCATTCATGATGAACTGTCGGATACCAAGTGCGTAGTACTTTTCAAGAATCTCAAGCGAAGCATTCCTGTGCATCAGGATGCAAAGAGGCAACCCCAGCTGCATGAGCTCTTTTACCCTGATCAGATATTCGTCGTAGGACTTCGGGTATTCGTTCCGGAGCGGAATGTCCCGCCTGGTCGTTATGGCGTCGTCCACATAGGCTGGCAAATAGATGCAGCTGACATACGGAAAAAGCTCACGATTTCTCGCGAGCTTTCCAACATAGTCATAGGCAAAGTTATATGGGAGTTCATATTGTTTCATCAGAATCCTCCTTGTCCGTCAGGGTGTAGGTCACCTTCATTGTCTGCGATGCGTTCTTAGTAATCGGCGAGGACAGGTTGTTGATGGTGCCAAGGTAGGCTGCCCGGAAGACTGTCCTGATCCGGTCATTGTCGTAGTAGCCGTCGTAGTGATAGGTAGCGAGCACCTTGTCATCGAGGAAGGCTATGCAGGGATTGGCCACAGGGCCTCCGGTCGTAGCTTCCTCAGAGTAGGTGCCGTCCTCATAGAGGAAGCCGACCTTCGTATAGGTGGTGCCATCCACTCTGTAGTCGTACTGGTATTGGATGCCACCGTTATAAAGGAGCGGGCATATATTCTGAATGATGCCATCGTTCTGTGTCTTGAAGAGCCTGATGTCCGCGATGTTCGCAAGGTCGATCACGTAGATGCTCTTTTCATCGCTACCTCTTGCATAGAGATGGTTGTTCCGGATAATCATGCTGCCTTCATGACGATTGGTCAGGTGAACACCGGCCAGAGTGATTTCCTGTTCGGCTTCAGCGGTGAAAGACAGGTCAGAGTACTTGTACTTCGTAACATAGATCTTGGCATCGCCGGTGTCATTCTTCTCATCAAAATGGTAATCATGATAGGTGTTGCCGTAGTAGGTATAGGTGTTTACCCGGTTGTTCTGTGTGATGAAGTAGATATACCCATCATATCCAGGGAGCCAATACTGATACGGATTGCTGACCTGAAGCCCTTCATGGCTTGGCGGATCAAGCGTCGTGACATCGATCGCAGTCTTAGCCAGATCATTGTAGGAGAGATCGTTCACCTTTGCCTTGTACAGATCCATTCTGCATTTCTGGACAGTTTTGCCATCTCTCCGCAGCCAGTAAACTTCCTCGTCCTTCAGGAAGAGGATGCGGGCATCATGCTCCAGGGAGTCGTTGACATTCGTATCGCTGACAGAATCCAGATAAAACTGCCGCTGGAAAGGATTAGCACCAGCGTACTTATTCGTGAGTGCGATAGCCTTGATCGTGCCGTTACCCTGGGCAGTACCAAAGTCCCAGACAGAGACGTAGCCGGTATCGGTCGCATGAGACTCGATAGAGTTAAGGGAACCTCTCATCGAGTCAGTCGTGTTGGAATCCCTATCGCCGTAGCCGACGAGCTTTGCATTTGATGGAAAGGCAACATTGTCGGCATCTTCTTCGAGCGTGTTGTTAAAGAGCATCAGCCCGCCGAGCGCATTTGTGGCAATGGGAAAGACACTCTGATTCATGACCTTGCCCATCATGTTCTGTGCAGCGATCAGGTACTGGACCGCGTTCGTTACGAGGTTGTCTTTCTCATAGGTCTTTTCTATTTTGCCGGTCTCGGCATTAAAGAGCTCTATCTTGGTGTGGCCCTTGATCATTCCTTTACCTCCTTCAAAAAGATCTGGATATCTGTAAGCGTGCCTTCCTTGTGGATGATGGCCTTTATCTTGATGGAGCCGGTGAGCTTCTCAGCCCACTCCTCCTTGGTGATCTCCTTCATGGCAGGACCGAACATGCCATAGGATTCCCTTGTGGTATCAGGCTCTGTCCATCCGTTTTCATAGGACCACCAGGTCTCTCCGTGATCGAAGGATGCAAGGAAGTTCACGTTGTTGCTGTCACAATCAGCGCTGACAGAGAGGATTTCAGTCGCCTCTTCATCAGGACTTTCGATTTCCTGAACGGAGGTCGTATCCTTTAATTTCCAGGCACCGTCTTTGATCTCGATCGCATCGTGGTCATAGGTCATTACATCGTCGTGCAGAGTATCGTAGCGGTACAGGAACTTGATGTTTCCGACATGCCCGCTGATGCCGCGAAGGATAGACGAAAGACCGAAGGCAGGAATAATATCCGATACACCTGCGTCATTATTCGGGACCATAGTCACAGTGACTGCATCTGTAAATGGGTGGAAGACCTTTGAAAGGTCAGCCGGGAGTACTTCATCCTCTGCAGAAAGTGAGCCATCCCAGGCACCCTCGCCTGCAAGACCCTGGCCGACAAGATAAGCTCTGGCGCTTCCTGCCTCGATGTAAAGAGAAGCTCCTGCCATTGAGATCCAGGCGGCAAAGTTACCCATGAGGTTTGCGGTTGACTTCCAGATGTACTGGAGATGAAGGAGATGCGTGCCATCCTGCAGTGTTTCTACAGGATAGTAGTCCTTGACCTCCTCGCCGTTCATGTAGTAGGTGACGGTGACAGAACCATCCGTGTTTGTAACCGTGCTGTCAGTCGTGACCTCGGTCGTATCAATCCGGAGCTTGATCTCTGCATGAAACTCAATGTAGGTCGCCTTCTGGGTGGCATACTTTAAGTCGATGATCTTTCCCTTATTGCCATCACCGATTGTGATTTCGTCTGCATTGACGTAGGAGTAGTAATAAATGCTGTCTGCATTGGTGGTCGAAAGGAGCCCTGCGATGTTCTTATCCACCTTGGACTTTGCAGAAACGAGCGCCGGGTTCTGGCCGACACCAGTTGCCTTGTAGGTGCCGTTGTAGGTCCAGTCATATTTCGTGATGCAGGACTTGGAGCTGTCTCCGGCAATTAAAATGAACCCCATAAAGTGGACACGCTATACAACAGTTTAACCTATTTTTTCTTCGAACAAAGCAGCGGTTCCCGATAAGTGGACACGTGTAAACCCCAAATTTACATCGCCACAAGGAAATCCCTCACTATGGACATTGGAGGTTCCCCCAACAGCCATCACTGAGGGAACGGATCCCGTATCATAGACACGGATAACTCCCAAGAAGTTTTCCGCCGCATGAGGATCCCGTATTGTGGACACCGCGCTGTTTTGTATTATTCAGCCAGGTTATTATTTATCCGGAAGGAGAAAACCATGGCCAGAAAACCAACATACACCGAGGAGCAGGTTAAGGAATTTCTTGCAAACCCTTACACGCACTATGCATCCATCTACCGGCTGAAATTCACGCTGGAATTCAAGCAGTTTTTCATGGAGCAGCGTGAAATCCCCGGTATGACGACCCGCAAGATCCTTCAGAAGGCCGGATACAACCCGGATGCCTTCTCCAATACACTTTGCGGAAGTATAGCAAAAAATATCCGTAACGAAGCCAGTTCTCCCCGGGGCCTCCGTCCGCCAAGAGGGCTTTCCAGCGAGCAGAAAGCCGCTGCTTTCGCCGCCAAGGATCTTTCCAGGCAGAAAGCCGAAGACTCTATAAGAGAGCTTCAGGAAAAGGTTGTCCACCTTGAGGCCCAGCTTGAGTTTCTAAAAAAAACTGCATTTTTGCGGAAGAAGGCCTCCCGGCAGATACCGAAGGGACCTTCAGGCTCATCCACTCCGAGGCCGGGAAGTCCATCCTTACCATCCGGGAGCTCTGCCTGCTTGCCGGCGTCTCCCGGTCCGGTTACTACCGGTGGGTCAGGGCCGCCGGCACACGACTCAGACGGGAGCAGGCGGACCTCAGAGACTTCCGACTGATCAGAGCAGCCTACGAATACAGGGGCTACAAAAAAGGCTATAGGAGCATCTGTATGAGGCTTCTGAGAACCGGTACTCCCATGAATCATAAAAAGGTCCGGCGCCTCATGCGAAAATACGGCCTGTTCTGCCCGATCCGCAAGGCCAATCCCTACCGCCGGCTGGCGAAGGCCCTTCAAACGGACGCTGTAGCGCCTAACATTGTGGATCGCAGATTCCGTACACTTGGCGCACGCAAGGTCCTCCTGACCGATATCACCTACATCAGGTTCCATGAAGCGTTCGTCTACCTGTCGGTGATCAAGGATGCCTTCACCATGCAGGTGCTGTCGTATGAGCTCAGCCAGTCACTCGAAATTGATTTTGTCCTGGTAACTGTACAGAACCTTATGAGGGACCACCAGTATGATCCTGATGCCGACGTTATACTGCATAGTGATCAGGGCTGCCATTACACCAGCGTGGCGTTCCGCAGGCTCATTAAGGATGCGAGGCTGCGGCAGTCCATGTCCCGCAGGGGAAACTGCTGGGACAACGCTCCGCAGGAAAGCTTCTTCGGGCACATGAAAGATGAAATCTCCGAATACATTCCTTTATGGAGGACGTTTGAAGATGTCAGGCTTCGGATCGACGACTACATGGACTACTACAACAACGAAAGGTACCAGACCGCCCTTGGCGGGATGTCACCTAATGAGTACTATCACTATTGTGTCACCAATGAACTACCGGCTGGATTGGAAAAAGAATGCTAAACTTTTTGCCACGTGTCCTTGACATGGGGTTCACTTCAAATGCCGCCAGTGAAAAGGAGAACATCACCAAGATCATAGACCGGGCTTCCGATCATGCTGACTTCCATCGGCACATAGGAAATAGCCTGCATGGCATTAAGGACTGCAAGGCGCTGCCTCTCGGTCACTTCTGCAAGACCGTACTGCATGAGTGGATTGCTGCCCATGTTGAAGGTAAGACCATCGTCCGGCATCAGACCATAATATTTCGTCGCCTGGTCCGCGATGTTCACGATGGAGAGACCCGTGTATCTGGTAATGAAATCCGAGAACTTACCTCCGGAGAAGCGGTGACTGATATCAATCGTGTCGACTGGTTCCGAGGAGTAGAGCCTAAGGACCAGAGCACCATCACGATTGATTGTTGCAAAGGTGCCTGTCGTCATAGCGCACCAGGCAATCAGATCTCGCCAGGTTTCCATGTCGTTCTCCGGATACACCGAAAATTCCTCAGTGCCATTCGGCAGCGCCTCGACCTCTGTCTGCTCCATACCAAGTGGTACACCGCAGGCATTCGTTGCGGCAATAAGGAAGTCGTAGATCTGCTTTGAGCCGTTGTCGATCTGGATGGTTTTCTCAAAGCGGGCCATGTTGTCATAGGCTGTGATCTCGACTCCGGATTCTCCCCAGTTGGCCTCGCTTACATGAAAGATTCCAAGAGGGACATCCTCGTATGTCTCTGCAGGAAGAAGGAGCCCCAGAGAGGGTTTTACCACCATGTCATCGAGTGTCTGCCGCACAAAAGGCATCTTCATGAATGTGACCTTGAGCTCACCGATGTACACAGAGCCGATTGAAACATTCGTATCATCGGAGCACTGATTGGTAAGGTGAAAGGACCCAGAGAGGATATTCTCGTCAGAGAAAGACAGATCACCAGCAGTCCCGGTCATCCGAAACCGCTGGACCTGCTGTTTCATGGCTGCTTTGTATTCATCACTTACGCTGTACATGGCAGCCTCCTCTCATCAGAATTCGTATAGGTCAAAGGATACAGTATAGAGTCCATTCGACGATGCCAGCTTCTCGCTGTTCTTTTCCGGAGCAGTCTTAAAGTTCCGGATACGCATAGTCCTTGTCTTGTAGTCTCGGGTTTTCAAATCGTAGAGCCTTACGGCAATGGAATCCTTGTCGCGGAAATTAGTGAAGGTGGAGGCCCAGGCAGCGGAGCACTTGAACTCGCAGGAGACCGAGAGCTTATCGTAGCGGGTAACAATCACCTGATCGGTTCCGGCCTCCGTCTGTTTTGTGGTTTCGATGACAGAGTAGGATTCCTGCCATTTCGATGGCCAGAAGAGCTTGGTGTCATCAAAGTAGATAGGAAAATCTTTCTTTAACATCATCTGCCTCCTGACCTGAAGTTCGTTCTCTGGTTTGCCTTGACGACAATCTCATCGATGCGGTCCTGTCCGATGTAGACCGGAATCACAATCGTCTGGCCAGTACCTGCAGCAGCAACAGCGCCCTGCACGATCTGAGAGAGCCTGTCAGTGCCGACGACAGCTTCTTCACCAGCTTCACCTCCGCCAAGGAGTCTGCCTCCTGCCATACCAAAGAGAGTAGGGCTGTTCAGGATATATGGCTCGTTCATAGCCTTTCGGTACCAATCGACACCGAAATGCGGTACTGATGGCGGGTCTAGGGAAAAGCTCCCCGAGATAGAGAAATGCGGCATCTTGAGATGCGGCAGCGACCAGGAGAAGTTGAAGAAGCCCTTGATTTTATCAATGGCACCTCTGACCGCTTCCTTTGCAGCATCCATCTTTTCAGAGAAGGCATTCTTGATATCCGAGAGCTTACTCCTGGCTGTCGAGAGTGCCTCACCGAGCTTGCCACCAGTCGTCTTGTTGATTACTTCAAACCCAGCCTTCCAGATATTCTTGTAGCCTTCCATTGCAGTGGTGATGACACCCTTGATGCCGCCGCCATTCTGCTGAACGGTTGATTTGATACCCGCCCAGGCCGTGCTTGTGTTAGTCTTCACCGTATTCCAGGCATTTGTGATGTGATCCTTGATGCCGGTAAATACAGTAGTTGCGCCGGTCTTCATGCCGTTCCAGACTGTAGAGACACCAGTCTTGATGCCATTCCAGGCAGTCTCTGTTCCTGACTTGATCCCGTTCCAGAGCCCGGTAAAGAAGGTGGCAAGACCCTGGCCGACTGTCTTTACGCCATTACAGATGCCATCCCAGACACCGCCGAACCATTCCGTGATTTCTCCCCAGTGCTTCACGATCTCAACGACAGCTACAATCGCCGCAATGACAGCAGCAATGATGCCGATCATCGGAAGAAGGCCGATGGAGCTGAAAGCAGCAAGACCTGTGGAGAGTCCGCCGATCGTATTCATGAGAGTTCCGATGCCACTCGTGATGGTACCGAAGGTAGAGATGACCTTACCGACACCGACAAGGATCGGCCCGATCGCTGCAGCAACGAGTGCCGCTTTGATAATGAACTGCTGCATGGGCTCCGGGATTGCCTGCCAGATTTCAGAGAATTTCTTTAAGGCTCCGGATGCCTGCTCGAGCATAGGAGCAAGAACTGTGGCGAGGGAGTTACCAATCTCAGCGCCGGTCACCTTCAGCTGATTCAGAGTGGTCTTAAACTTATCGATTGGGTCCAGGGTGTCATTGAAGGTCTGCTCTACATTCCCTTTGAAGGAATCCATGCTGGATGAGAAACCATCAAAGGAGAGCTTTCCGGTCTGCATGGCATTGTAGATAGAGGCACCTGCCTTGGAGCCAAAGAGGTCATATGCAGCCTGGAGCTTCTCAGTATCCGACTTGTTGGATTTCATTGTGTCGGAGAACTCAGACAGCGCCTGATCGAGCGTCTTGCCATCCGATGCCGCATTCTTCATGGCCTTCTTCATACCGGCCATGGCCGTCGACACATCAAGACCAGACATCTCGACGTTCCCGAGGAACTGAGCCGACTGCGTTGCGTTGAGTCCCATCGACTGCAGCTGCGCAGCATTCTGGGAAAGGTCCTGCGAGAGCTTATCCATCGAAAGACCGGTGGCCTGACCGACTGAGTTTAAGACGTCCAGCATGCCACCAGCCTGGGAAGTATCCATACCGAAAGCATTGAGGACGGAGGAGACGTTATCGATGGAGGTTGAGACATCGGTATCATTGATCGATGCAAACTCTACGAACTGCTGCGAGAGATCTTTTAAGGCATCTCCGGTTAGGCCAAATCTCGTGTTCACTTCACCAATGGCTGATCCAGCCGTAGCAAAGTCTGTCGGGATCGTGGTTGCGATATCATTCGCAGCATCCTGCATATCCTTCAGAGCCTGACCGACAGCGCCGGTCTTGGTCTTTACGATATCTGCGCCTTCATCGACCTCGTTAAAGGCAGCAAGAGAAGCAGCACCAACTGCTGCGATAGGAGCCGTGACATGGGTGGAGAGACCTTCACCGACTCCGGTGATCTTATCGCCGACACCTTTGATCTTGTCACCCATCTGCTGGAGCTGTACTCCGGCAACGGACCCGACAGATTTATACTGATCCTCGAGACCCTTAAGTGCCTGCTTGGTGTCTTCGATCTCTCGTGTCAGGGCTTCCTGCTGTTTGATAGTCTCCTCGGTCTGGGGAGCTTCCTTCAGCTGCTTTAAGGCATCCTGTTCCTGCTTCAGCTTTTCTTTTGTATCAGAGATAGCCTGTGACAGGTACTTCTGTTTCTGAACCAGGAGATCGGCATTGCCCGGATCGAGCTTTAAGAGCCTATTCACATCACGGAGCTGATTCTGTGTATCTTTGATGGACTTGTTGACGTTTTTTAATGCGTCAGAGAGTTTGGTTGTATCGCCGCCGATCTCGACAGTGATGCCCTTGATGCGGTCCGCCATGCTGACCTCCTTCCTTACCAGTTATCAAAATCTTCCTGCGTTGCTACCTCGCAATAGTCATCCGAGGTATCATTACTGGATTCGCTCATCACGTCGTAGACCATTCCCTCTTCGATCTCGGAAAGATCTGCAATGGAAAAGCCCAACTGCTTACAGCGAAGTAAGTACACAGCGGTATTTACTTCCCGGTCAGTTGGGCGTTCTCTTTTTTTGCTTCAGAGGTAGTGGCTCTGTTCCCAAGGTAAATGGAAACAAGCTGATCCAGCTTTTCAATCAGGCACAAGCCATCGAATCCGGCAGCCCAGTGGATGAAATCATCCATTGAGAGATTTCCGGTGTTTCCGCTAGCCTGTGCATTCATGATGTATCCCAGCTTAGCCCCGACCAGGGTATCCATTTTTTCACCGGAGAGGCTGTTCATCGTCACCATCAAATCCTGGTGAAAAGTCATCCGATAAAGAATGGCAGTCGCACCGTTTGCCTCAAAAACCACATGCTTGATGCTGCCATCCTCCATTGTCATTTCAATCTCTTTTCTCATCTGTCACACCTCACTTTGATGTGGATGTTGTGGTTCCGGTGGTAAAACTGGTTGTGCCCTTGACCGGAAGATGAACCTCGTCATACCAGGCATTGTAGGTTGCCTCATCCGTCTCCGAAGAGGTGTCTGCCTTTACGACATTTGCGTTCAGCTCCTTACTAAAAATTGAAGAAGCATCAATCGTCAAAGCCTCGGTCTTAACCGAAACCTTATCTTCCTTGGTCTCTGCCTCGATATCTGGCCGGGAAGCTGTACAGTTATACAGCACGTGACGGACCGCCTTAGCATCGCCAGTGAACTCAAAGAGCAGTGCAAACGGAACCGGCTGTGCATCCGCGTTCTCGATGAACACACCATTGGAATCCCTGATGTCCCCGAGGACTCCGGTTTTGAATTCCTCCGGAACCATCGCTGTCTCCAGATCACCGTTGTAGCCGGTGTTGGAGCTGGTTACGTAGTACTTGATGTCATCCGCATAAAACGGCTCCTGAGAGCCCTGTGCCGAGAACTTGATCGACACGGCGCCAGGCCAGCGGACCGGCTTCTGATAAGTGGCCGTTCCATCCTCTGCGATGGTAGCCAGTGCATAATGGACGTTTTTAAGGCCGTACCTCACCTTGTTCTTCTTACCCATACCTGCCTCCTTATAAAGTCAGTTCGTAGAGCACTTCATACATGCGCTCTGAATCGATGTAGGTTTCTGATTTCTCCCAGTGAACTTCGTGGTCAGCGAAGATGTTCTGAAGCTTCTTTTCGAGCTTTGGACTCTTCTTATCTGTGTACAGCTCAACGTTCACTTCCGGGAATGATGCATACACGATGTTGTCTGCGCTGAAAGTGTCCTCCCTGGGTGAAAGAAACACTAAAAAAGGAGGATCCGGAGACTCCCCTTCAGCAAAGTGATCGTAGGCAAGCGGAAGATCCGCTTCCTCAAGCATCGCTACTAATTTCTCGTATGTCATGATCCTCCCTTCTCGAGAGCTGACTGAATATCCTCTTCCAGCTCCTTTACACCTTCCTGTTCAGCCGGTGCGATATGTGGAAAGGCTCTGGTTCTCCCACCACCGCGCTTTGCATGACCGTGCTCCAGGAGATGGGTCAGCTGATACCTGCCGGCATGAACTGTCATGACAAGACGTTCGTTGTTCTCGTCTGTCTTCGTGATCTTCCAGGACTTTTTGTACTTGCCAGTGAGCTCCGGCGCATTCGACTGGATATCCTTCTTTACCTTCTTCGCAACCTTCTCGACAGATTCCTTCATGGCATCCGTTGACAGGTCCCTGTACTCTTCGAGGCCTTTCATGATCTCGTCCGACAACTGCTCCGGTTTAATTGTCTTGCTCATCGCTTCACCCTCTCGCAATGAAATTTCAGGCTCCGGTGCTTATACCCCATCGGGTTTACATAGAGGATGTTGTACAGCTTCCCGTCAGCAATGATCCGGTAGCCATCCGGCGTCACCTTTGATAGAAGCTTACAATATCGGGTTGTGAAATCGATGGCCTCCTTCGGATTTGTGGTTCCGGCTGCCTGCGCCTCCGTTCCGGATCCGGAGGCCGTAGCCCAGCATGTGATGTAATCTTCCGCATGGTTGGTGTGATTCTTATACTCATCAACATCCGTCACCTGTCTCTGAAACGTAATCCGGAGATTCAGTGCAGCAATATCCATTTAGAACACCGCCTTTCGGATGCCAAAGAGTATCGACCGCAGCATCATCGTGAGCTCATGCATGTCGGCATCCTCACGATGTTCGTAAAGATAGCTGATCGTATAATATGCTGCTGCCCTCACCACATCTTCGTTCTGTACAAACTCATCATCGGAGAGTCTTGCGACATCCCTCACGAGTTTTTCTGATGCAGAGATCAGCTGCGTAATATAAGCATCATCATCTGAGAAATCCACGCGGAGTACAGATTTTGCTTCATCAAGCGTGATCATTTCTGCCTCCTAACAAAGCAGGGTGCCGGACCACTCCGACACCCCGTCAAAAGTTACTTATTCTCAGGCACCTGCCTTCGCAGACAGGATCTTGACTGCCTCAGGAAGGACCAGCTTACCGTCGACTCTCTCCTTTGCAACGTAACCGATCATGCCGTTTCCAGCAAAGAGCTCGCGGAGCTCCTGGAAGGATCTGGTTCCACGGTCGCCGATGTTGTAGTAGGAGAAGTCACCGAATGCGATGCCGGAGTTGCCAGCATCGAGAGTCGGGCAGTATGCGGAAGTATGGATTGCATAGCCGCACAGACGATCCGGCTCACCTGCCTGGTAAGAAGGCTGCCAGATATAGCCTCCATTTGCGTCCTTGAGCTTACGAAGTACCGCAAGCGTCTGGTCGTTCATAATGAAGGACGCATTCTTACGATACGGACGTCTCAGTGAGTAAATGAGATCCAGGATGTTGTCAGACGTGAGCTTGCCGGCAGCAATCTCTACTGCCTTCTCGCCGCCGCCCTTGTCTGCGAAGATTCCAAGCGGCTTGCCCTGACCATCACCATTCAGGAATGCGTCCTCCTCGGCGTTACCGATGGCACGGCCAAACTGGTCGATGATGTATCCCTCCAGGTTGAAGGCATTATCGTACAGCAGCTCTTCAGTGATCTTGATTGCCACGTGGAGCTTGTGAGCATCCATCATGATCTGATCGAAGGTTGCATCGCCAAAGGTCAGCGCCTCGCCCTCCTCGATCCATGCTGCAGCCGGCTTGGTAGCAGCGATGTTGATCTTGTGTTCACCAGAAGTAGTGATCGTAGTCGCCAATCCTCTGAAGATGTTCTCCTCATCGAGCTTGTCGATCAGCCTCTTATCCCACTCAGCCGGAACAAGATATCCGCCGTTGGCATCGTTTCCTTCTTCCAGAACGTTGCTGATCTGGTGGAAATTGGATCTCATCGCTGCCAGGAAATCGACAGTGTACTGATGAGAAGCTCTGCCGGTCAGCGGCTGGTCACCTACACCAGCACCAGGTCTTGCCGTGATCGGCTTGGAAGTCGGCATCGAAAGCTTGTTCTCCATATCAGCAAGGCGCTCAGATCTCTCGATCTCCTTGGTAAGATCACTGATCTCCTTCTCCATCTTGTCATAGACAGCTCCATCCTCGGCAGACATTGTGCCATCCTCTGTTCTGTGCGTATCGAGAAACTTCTTTGCAGCTTCCCACGCAGTTGCTCTCTTGGTATAAAGTTCCTTCAGTTCCATTGTATTCATCCTCCTTAAAATGCGTCCTTCATGGACTTGAGTCTCTGGTAGCGATCGGCTACCGATACACGTGCTTTCCCCGGCTCCTTTGCGGGTGCCGGAGTGTGCTTTCTTACATAGCTTTCCAGCTTATTGGTAACTGCCAGTTCAAATGGATGAGCTGCAAACAGCATCCCTGAGAAGTGATCCTTCTCCTTATCGGGATCTTCATCCGGATTCTCATCCGGGTCTTCCTTCGGATCATCAGAATCCTCTTCGGGATCATCCTTATCAGGATCCTCCTTGCCAAGTGGAATCCCGGACGGATCGTCTCTGGTAATTACCCCATCAGCAAACCCGAACTCCACTGCCTTGTTTGCATCCATCCAGGTCTCATCTTCCATAAGCTTCGAGAGCTTATTCCTGGAAAGACCCGTCTTCTCCTGGTAGGCATTGATGATGGAGTTCTTCACTTCATTCAGCATGTCGATTGCCTTCTCCAGGTCGCCGTGGTCTCCCATCGCCACCGTCGAAGGGTTATGGATCATCAGCATGCCGGTCGGTGAGATGAGGACTTCATCCCCTGCCATCGCAATGACGGATGCTGCTGAAGCTGCCAGCGAATCGATCTTCACCGTCACATGACCTTTGTAGTCACGGAGCATGTTGTAGATCTGCGCTGCCGCGAAGCAGTCGCCTCCTGGACTGTTGATCCAGACTGTAATGTTTCCCTTGCCACTTGAAAGCTCATCCTTAAAGAGCTTCGGAGTGACATCGTCGTCGAACCAGGATTCCGAAGCGATCGCTCCATTAAGAAACAGGGCTCTTTCCTCTGCTTCCTCTCCGGCTTCGTCCCTGACCCGGTTTGTTACCCATTTCCAGAACTTGTTCATCGCTATCTCCTTCCTGTTCTGAATCTGTCTGCTGCTTGTAGGCAGCGCCTGCGTACTTCAGCGGTACCATTGACCCGTTCACGAGATATAGGTTGCCGCCTTCCTCATCCGGAATCCGGTCGAGGTTTTCCAGCTCCCTCACATCATTGACAGACATGAAACCGTTATTGATGCCGGTCGCATAGCCCTGCATCCTGGATGCATAGTCACCGCGGAGAAGGCCATCCACGTTAAAGCGGATGAAGTAGTTCTTCTTTTCCTCCGGTGTCAGTAACACCCTCTGCATTGCCTGCTCCCAGCGGACCAGCCAAGGCTGAAGTGTGTACTGCACGAACTCCAGTGACTGTTCCTCTATATTCGAAAAGGTCGCATGCTCCAGGTCTCCGATCATATGAGGCGGGATCCTGAAAATGCGTGCGATCTCATCAAGTTGAAACTTTCTGGTTTCCAAAAACTGCGCCTGCTCCGGGCTGATGGAAATGGGCGTGAACTTCATACCCTCTTCCAGGACAGCCACACGGTTGCCCCTGTGCGGCCCGCCATAGGCTTCCTCCCAGGCCTTACGGACCTTCTCCGGATCCTTCAACACGCCAGGGTGCTCAAGCACCGCTCCAGGATTCGCACCGTTGGCAAAAAATGAAGCGCCGTACTCTTCGCAGGCGCTTGCCATACCAATCGCATTCTTAGCCATCGCGATCGGGCTGTATCCGACCAGGCCATCAAAGCCAAGTCCCGGGATATGCAGCACGTCCTCCGGCCTAAGGATCACCGATCCTGTTTTCATGGTCGGAGCTTCATCCTGGTACTTCTGGTATTCGTAATAGATTCTTCCCTGCTCATCGCGGTCGACTTTCATGCGGTCCGGCATCAGCGGATAAAGAGATACCACTTCCCCTTTCCCGTTCCGGATGATCTGCGCGTATGCATTTCCATATAATAGAAGATGCGTCATCAGCGTCTCCCGGAAAGAGAAGCTCGTCATTTCTGGATTTGGTTCATCATGGAGAAGCAGGTACAACGGATGGTTAGTTGCACGCTCCTTGGCTCCGTCCTTACCGTAGCGGTAAGTGATCAGTGGAAGGCCTGCCACTGCCTCCGCAAGAACTCGGACGCAGCAGTAAACTGCCGTAAGCTGCATCGATGACCGCTGGGTTACCGAGGTTCCTGAGCTGGTCCTTCCAATGAAGGGCCGATAGGAATCACCCGGCAGGCTGTTTCTGGGCTCTGCTCTTGATTTGAAAATTCTTGAAAAGATACTCATGTGTACTCCTTAAAACACGATCAATCCGCGTTCGTCATAAACGCTCGTTGTGTTCTCATGCCGAATGCAGCGATCCAGCGCCATGATGGCTGCAACAATGCCATCGATTTTCTCCGGCGACTTTGCTTTCGTAGGTTTGATGTTCTCAGCTGCATCACGGTCGACGACTACATTTCCGCTCATCCATCTCATGACCGGGTTACCGCCGTGGATGATCTTTCCTTCCATCAGGAGCTTGTAGAACTCCTTAGTAGGTGGCGACATATCCTTAAAGCCCTGGCCAAATGCAACCATTGTGAATCCGTCGTCGGTCAGGTTCTGGATGAGCTGTGTTGCGTTCCATCTATCAACTGCAATCTCTTTGATGTTGTATTTCTCGTACAGCTTGTTGATGAAGGCTTCGATGAAGTTGTAGTCGATCACGTTACCTTCGGTCGCTTGCAGGTAACCCTGCTGATACCAGACGTCATATGGGACAGATGCCCGTCTCACTCGAAGAGGGATCGTGTCCTTGGGTACCCAGAAAAAAGGCAGCATAATGTATTTCTCATCCTCAGTCCTCGGTGGAAACATCAGGACAAGGGCTGTGATATCTCCGGTGCTCGAAAGATCGAGCCCGCCGTAACACTCCCTGCCAGCTAAAGCATCCACATCGATTGGGATATTTCCTTTGTCGTAGATTTGCTCCGGAATAAACCGTGTGATCGAAGAGACCCACATGTTGAGTCGAAGCTGCTTGAACACGTTCTCCTCTGCCGGATTCTCCAATGCCTGGTGATACATATCCCGGACACGATCAATCTGGATCGTCTGCCCTAGGGAGGGATTCGCTTTGTACCAGTTCTTCTCGTCGTGCCAGTCATCCTGGTCGGTAAGGCCATAGACCACCGGGTAGAAAGTGTGGTCCACTTTTCTGTCTGCCAGAAGATCCAGTGCCTTGGTGTGCAGCTCATAGCAAATGCTCTCCTTATCCGTTCCGGCTGTCGTAATCAGGAAGTACAACGGTTGCTCTCTGGCATCGCCGGAGCCCTGGGTCAAAACGTCATATAACTTCCGATTTGGCTGGGCGTGTACCTCATCCAGCACCAAGCCAGAGACATTTAAACCATGCTTGGTCCCGACCTCGGCGGACAGGACCTGGTAGAAACCCGCGTTCTTGTAATTGACGATTCTCTTCGTGGCTGCCATGATCTTGGAGCGCTTCATCAGCGCTGGTGTCATGCGGACCATCTGGTGAGCAACATCGAAGACAATTGACGCCTGCTGCCGGTCAGCCGCAGCGCCATAGACTTCTGCGGATGGCTCATTGTCTGCGTACAAAAGATAGAGAGCAACGGCCGCTGCCAGTTCTGACTTTCCGTTCTTCTTCCCGATCTCGATGTAGGCTGTCCGGAACTGCCGGTGCCCGTTCTCATCAACGATCCCGAAGATGTCCCGGATGATCTGCTCCTGCCAGGGAAGCAGCCAGAACTGCTTGCCTGCCCATTTGCCCTTGGTGTGCTTCAGGTTCTCGATAAACCGGACCGCCCGATCTGCTTTCTTCTTGTCATAGTGAGAAGCTGGCAGCATAAACCGGCTCGTCTTGTAGTTTTTCAGTTTTGGATAATCTGCCGGTCTCTCTGTCATTCACCATCGCCTCCGAGTAATTCCTCCATGTCATCGGAAGGACCAGTGTTGTTGCTGTCCGCAACGATCCGGCTCCTGGATGCGGGCGTTAATCCGAACTGCTCTGCAAAGCGGTTCATGACCTTCAGGTAGGTCTGTGCGATCGATACCTGCGGGACCTGCTGCCAGTAACCGGAAGGTGTCCGGACGATCGTCCCATGCTGAGTGATAAATTCTTCAGCTTCTTTCCACCGGGCATAGGCCTGGCAGTATCCGGCGAATGCAGCCATATCGACTTCCGTCAGAATTCCAAGCTGCTCCATCTGCTTTGCGAGTCTCTTCCATTCCTTTTTTGCTTCCGGCTCCAGCCACTTCGGACAGCTCGGTGCTTTCTTCAGCGGCTTCGGTTCCGAATTATTCAGCGGGCGCTTACCAGGATTGCCTTCGAGGACCTTCAACGCGGTCGGCGTCGGCTTTCTTCCTCTGGTAGCCATGCCACATCCCTCCTTCCCGGTTTTCTGTATAAGAAAAGGACCAGCTATAGCCAGTCCTCAATAATCTATGTGTACGAGAGAAGGGAGCCTCGTGGCTCCCACCTCCCGGTCGCTTTCGTTTTCAGTTGTACTGTTGCATAATGATCTGGCAGGCGCTTGCCGTTGCCTCATCCTCCGGTTCCATGTCCCAGCCTCTGTCGTAGTTAGCTGTGTACCTGCCGTTTACCTTGATCGCGAGCTTTGAAATCCTGCCGCCATCGATGCCGTACTCCTCACTTGGCTCATCAAAATGCTTCACCCAGTATTTGCATACCGTATAGGTTCCGTCTCCGTTTGGTATTCCAATCGATCCCTGGCTCCACATGGCTTTACCTCCTCTCAGTCAATGGTGAGAAGGAAGCCGTGTTTCTTATCGAAGGTTGCTTCCGCATCACCGAAATGGTAGCTCTTGTTGCCATTGACCTCGATCATGCCCTGGCTCTTGGCGCCAGCCTGTTCGAATTTCCAAAGGCTCTCAAGTGCTGAAGTCCAGCCGCTTGTGAAGGTGAACGCCTTGATTCCGTATGTGCGGAAGGTTTCAAGAATGTGCTCTTCATCCTCGTAGGTTCCGTCCAGGTCGATGTAGGTGTTTTCGCGTTCCTTCATCTGTGTGTAGAGGCGCATCAGGTTTCCGTAATCTTTTCCTTCGGCCCTGACTTCCTCAAGGAGTACATGGTAGTCGGCTCTGGCCTTTTCTCCGGCTTCCTCACTCTTTCCTGCTGCCTCATAGGCTTTGTTGATGGCTTCGTACCTTCTGTAGTCTTTTTCAAGTGATCTCATGTTTTTTACCTCCGTATGTGTTTTCCCTTTCGGTACTGTATTAATCACTCTGCGGCGGCACTATATCCAGTTAATTCTGACAGATAAACTACACAAGATTGAAGGCTCAATCTTGTCTATTTTTGTACTCCGGTCATGATGAAGTCGGTATATTCTTTCCGGTGATCCTCAAGAAAAATGACAAGGTCGAAGCATTCAAGATCAAAAGCGATCCTCTGCACAGCCGGAATATCAAACATGTTAGTCTTCCCGGTATCGCGGACCTTCAAGATCTGGTCCTTGATTCTATCCGTCAGTACCTTTGGTACTACCTGGCATGCATCTTCACCGAATGTAACTGAAAGGCTGCTGCCATTGTCCCAGGAAACCATGATAGAACCAATGTCATCAACTCCCTTGACAGTGCCCAGGGTACCGACTGGCGGCGCCTGGGGATCATCCATCCTTACAAGTTCTACGCGAGTTCCAATCGGATATTCCTTCCGGATGCGCTCGACTACTTTCTTACTCGGAAACTGCATCGCTTGTCACCTCCTCGGCCTGCTTGGCGGCTTTGGCGGCCGCACGCTTTGCCTTTGCCTTCTCCTTTGCGGCATCGATCTGCTCTTGGGTCCTGAAGGCGATGTGGCCGGAAAGGTTCTTAAGAAGGATCGCTCTGGTGGTCTTGTAGTCACTACCTTTCATGCCTAAGCGAAGAAGCCAGATCCTGGTGATGTATTTCTCGTTGCTATCGTCGACCTCCTTCGCCATGATCCGTTTCTGTTCTCTGGCGGCTTTGGTCATCAGGGAAGCCAGGTCCATGAAGGCCTTAACCTCATCGGCATCTTCTGCCTCCGGAAATCCGGTGAAGCGGATCCGGTCATCGGTGAACTCGATGCCGGCAAGTTCTCCGGCGTGGTTCTTGATGCATGCGATTGCCTTCTCCAGGCTTTCCGTATTCTCATCCTGCTGGAGTTCCTTTACCAGAGCCTCGGTTACTGTAAAGGTGCTACCGATGGCCTTGGCAAGAAGTCCTGCTCTCGAGTAGATCTCGCTCACCAGGTTCCGGATCGATATCCCGGTATGCCCTTCCAGCGGGAGTTCGATGTTCAGCTCGATTGGGAATGTTTCGGTCGATTCTTCGGTCTCTTCCTCAGCTGCTTCTTCAGGCTCCTTGGTTTCTGCTGCAGGCAGCTCCGTACCCTCAATAAGATCTTCCTCTGCCAGGGTGTTGATGATGTTCTGATCCATGTCGGTATCCTCCACCATAAGGCTTCCGTCCTTCCCGATCGTGTAAGCTCCGACTGTGTAAGTACAGTCCGGCATCCCGTTGTAATGCGGCTTAATTCCGGTGAGCTCTCCGAGTCTCTTTACCAGGATCTTCCTGTCGTCTGTCTTGTTTGTGAATGTAAGCATGTTCTTTTCTCCTTTCGCTTTCTGATGCTGTTTACCTTTTCGGTGTCCTATACATACTACGAAACTAACCCCAGCCTTTGAGGTACGTCTATATACGCTCTACAGGCAAAAACAGTCAAGAGATATTTTTAAAGACCATGTTTTACGAAAAATGGGTGCAAAAAGTTAACCTTA
>Ga0256406_1002127_pt1 | contig 29236 bp, 28 predicted proteins | sample RumenRJG_03DNA_FD_185986 | JGI IMG/M metagenome (GOLD analysis project Ga0256406, IMG submission 185986) | Bovine rumen microbial communities from Lethbridge, Alberta, Canada - RJG_03 | ecosystem: Host-associated > Mammals > Digestive system > Stomach > Rumen | place: Canada: Alberta | collected... | reverse complement strand
GGGCTGAAACGCATCATCCGGGCCTCGGAGGCACAGGTAATGGATGATGATGCCCTCGTAGCTCCCGTCCTTCATGCGGAAGCCTCCGGGGATGGTACCTAGCTGCCTGAACCCCATCTTGCGGTACAGTGCCAGCGCAGGATAGTTGGTGGCCACCACCGCATTGAACTGGATGATCCGGAACCCGGCCTCCCGAGCCCTCTCGATCGAATCCTTCACGAGGATCTCCCCGATGTGCCTGCCGCGGGCGCTCCGCTCGACGGCATAGCTGCAGTTGGCGATATGCCCGCAGCGGCCCACGTTGTTGGGGTGGAGGATGTAGAGACCCAGCGCCTCATCGGTCTCGGTGTCGCGGGCAATCCCGGTGAAGGTCTGAGACGAGAAGAATTTCTCCGCTTCCGGCGGCGTGAGGTCATCTTCCTGCGGGTAGGCGATCCCGTCATCGACGACCTCGTTCCAGATGCGCGCCGCATCTTCTGCGTCCTTCGCGGCGAATCCCTCTATCTTCACGGGCATGTTTCGGACGATTGCCCCTCGGATATTTAGTTGGAATCTCTTTGTTCCGGCCGGACCGCCATCCGTATAACGGTATTCGGCGTTAGACGCTGCATGGAAAAGCCGATCGGAGGCCGCGGGCGTTATTCGTGGCCGCTGTCATCCCCCGCTTGCCGGGTCTCGCTCGCCGACGACGTCCTTGATGAGGAGAACCCCAGGACGGTCCTCGATCCCTACGTGACCGACGGAGCGGTGAGCCTGGCCTGCGCCTACCGCGGCATCGCGGGCACCGGGCTGTGCCCCGACCCCCTCCTGCTGAAGCTGGCTCAGGCGAAGACCGGCATCTACGGGGAGAAGACCGCGGAAACGCTGGGATATTCCTGCGCGACCATCACCGACGAGGTCTTCTGGGAGTCCGACACGGACCCGCTCCCGGAGATCGCCGGGACCTACGGCTACGAACCGGCACGCGGCGATTTCCTGGCGCGCTGGCTCTATCAGCTTCCGAAAGAGAGCAGGGACGAGATCAGGGACCTTCTGTTCGTTTCATACCTGAGGGCGTCGGAACTCCTGATGGGAACAGGGGTTTTCGACGAATCCATCGGGATGGAGACCTTCTGGGACGGCGTCTCGCAGGTCAGGGACACCCTTCCGGACAATCCCTCGGTCCCGGCGTCGCTCTCGGAAGGCGGCGCAGACGGCATCCCGTGCCCCCTGAGGAAGCATTACGGCCTGATCCTGTCGTTCCTGCCTTCGCCGTCCGCATCGTACGACATGGGATACAGGACGCTGGCACAGAGGTCCGGAGTATTCACGGACAGGACGGTCATGAGGCGCCGGGACGCTCAATGCATCGGGATGCCGCTGGAACCGATGGCGGATTACATGAAGGAGTGGACGCCGTCCGGGCCTGCTCCGTCCTCAATATCCGACGCCCTTTCGGAACTCGAAGGCCGTCCCGAGTACATGTTCATCCGCCGCTATGCGGAGGATATCGGGGAACTGATCGCATCCGTCGGCGAGGTCCTCGGGGGATCGAAGGCCGTGTTCTTCGCCGGCAATGCCGTGATCGACGGCATCGAGATCCCGACGGAAGCCCTGATCCCCGAGCTGGCCGAGAAGGCAGGGCTGAAGTGCCAGGAACCGGAGAAGGTTCGCATACGCGATAATTTCCGCGGGCTCGCCGACTGGAGGTTCGACATCTCCGGAGGGGCCTGAAGCTTCAGTCTGCCACAAAGCCGGCGTTCTTCGAACGCTTACACCCTGTACGGGCATCTGCCCATGACGATAGGAACCTTGGGGTCCTGGAGGATCATCGGGGTGATGTCGGCCTCGGGGTCGCAGTGTATGTCGATGAGGCAGGTGATGTCGGACTTGATGCCGCGTTCCAGGGCCTCGCGGATCTCCGAGGATTTGGTGACGCGGATCCCCCATGCGCCGTAGCTCTCGGCGATCTTCACGAAATCGGGGTCGGCATCGAGTTTGGTGCCGCTGTACCTCTTGTTCCAGAACAGCTTCTGCCACTGCCTGACCATGCCCAGCCATCCGTTGTTGAGCAGGACGATGGTGACGGGGATGTCCTCCGCGACCGAGGTCGCCAGCTCCTGGATGACCATCTGCAGCCCTCCGTCCCCGACGATGGTGAGGACCTTGGCCTCCGGCCTGGCGACCTTCGCGCCGAGGGCCGCCGGGAGGCCGAACCCCATGGTCCCGAAGGACCCGGAGGTTATGAACTGCCTCGGGTACCTGACATCGAGGCAGTGCATCGCCCACATCTGGTTCTGCCCGACATCCGTGGTGACGATGGTGTTCCTGTCGGCCAGGAGGCGGTTGATCTCGTGCATGACCTTCTGCGGGAGGATGGGGTCGGCATCGTAATCGAAGTCGCACTGGCACAGCTTCCTGAGCTTGGTGTAGCGGCCGTCCCACTCGGAGTGGGCGTCCTTGTACCCCCTGAGCCTGTCCAGGAGCATCCTGGTGCCTTTCTTCGCATCGCACTGGATGTTGACGCTGGGCAGCTTGGACTTCCCGAACTGGGTGGCGTCGACGTCGATCTGGATGACCCTGCAGGTTTCCGCCGGCATGGTATGGGGGTTGTACGTCCTGTCCGACATCTTGGTGCCGATGGCCAGGACCAGGTCGGCCGACTGGAAGGCGTCGAGCGCTCCCATCCTGCCGTGCATACCTAGGGGGCCGAGGTTGAGCGGGTGCTCCGAGGGGACGACGCCGAGCGACATCAGCGTGGTGACGATCGGCATGCCGGTGAGCTCGGCGAGCTTGACGACCTCCTCCGAGGCGTTGACGGCCCCGCCTCCGACCAGCATGATGGGGCGCTCCGCGCTCCTGATGAGGGAGACCGCATCGGACATCCCCGACAGGTCCTCGGCCGGGGGCTTGACGCCCCAGCTCTTGGTGAGGAGCTCCGAATCGATATCGGAGTTGATCTGGTCGACCGGCATATCGATGTGGACCGGCCCGGGCCTGCCCATCTGGCATATCTTCCATCCCTCGTCGATGGCGTGCGGGAGCCGTTCCGGGTCGAGGACGCGGAAGTTGTGCTTGGTGACGGGCATCATCAGGGAATAGGAGTCGACCTCCTGGAACGCCTCGGCGCCCAGGAAGCTGGTGCCGACCTGCCCTGTGAGGGCGATCATGGGTATGCTGTCCGCGTAGGCGGTGGCGATGCCGGTGACGAGGTTGGTAGTCCCGGGGCCGGAGGTGGCCAGGCAGACCCCGGGCTTGCCGGAGGCGCGGGCGTAACCGTCGGCCATATGGGCGGCGCACTGCTCGTGCCTGACCAGGATATGCCTCACGTCCGACTCCAGGAACTCGTCGTAGATCGGGATGACGGTGGCGCCCGGGTATCCGAAGACGTTCCTCACGCCGCGGTCCTCGAGCATCCTGAGAAGCGCTTTCGAGCCTTTCATGCGAATCAGGACGCTATCTACTGACAATTATAAAATATCGGACCATCCGGAGGCCGCTTCCGGAGGCGCGGACGCCCCGGGCGGCCGCTCCCCGCAGAGGCCTCAGGGCCCTGCCGCGGGGCCTCTGGCACTTATCGTACGGGCCTGCAGGGCCCGCTTAGATTACTATTATATGAGTGGACGCTATCGTTTCTCCAGTGAAGATCCCATGGCTAAGATAAAGGTCGGAGTCAACGGCTACGGAACGATCGGCAAGAGGGTCGCGACGGCGGTCCTGGCACAGGACGATATGACGCTCATCGGGGTGTCGAAGACGAGGCCCACGTTCGAGGCGCAGACGGCCGTCGCCGCCGGAATCCCCCTGTACGTCCCCGCTGAGAGCATCCCCGCCTTCGATAAGGCCGGGATCAAGGTCGCCGGGACCATCGACGACCTCATCGCCGCATCCGATATCATCGTGGACTGCACCCCCGGGACCGTGGGCCCGGAGGACAAGGCGAAATACGAGAAGGCCGGGAAGAAGGCCATATTCCAGGGCGGCGAGGAGCACGGCCTCACCGGCGTATCCTTCAACTCCACTGCGAACTACAAGGATTCGTGGGGGATGCAGTTCTCCCGCGTCGTGAGCTGCAACACCACCGCCCTCCTCAGGACCCTCAGCGTCCTCGACAGGGAGTGCAAGATCAAGAACGCCTACGTCACCATCGTCCGCCGCGCGGCCGATCCCGGCGACAGCAAATCGGGGCCCATCAACGCCCTGGAGCCGTCGGTGTCCCTCCCGACCCATCACGGGCTCGACGTCAAGTCCGTCCTCCCCTGGCTGGACATCACAACCATGGCGATCAAGGCCTCCACCACCCTCATGCACATCCAGGCCGTGGTGGTCAGGCTCGGCAAGGAGATCACCACCGAGGAGGCAGTCGCCATGTTCGCCAAGATGCCTCGCGTGAGGCTGATCTCCTCCAAGGACGGGCTCAAGAGCACCGCCCAGATCATGGAGCTGGCGCGCGAGCTCGGCCGCAGCAGGTCCGACATGTACGAGATCTGCGTCTGGTCGGACGGGATCAAGATGGTCGGCGACACCCTGTACTACTATCAGGCCGTCCACCAGGAGTCCGATGTCATCCCCGAGAACATCGACTGTATAAGGTCCATGTTCAAGATGATGGAGAGGCCCGAGTCCGTGGCCAAGACCAACAGGGCGCTCGGCATCGATCACTGAGGCAGGAACATGGAGGACACGTACAACACGCTGGGCGACATGAACTTCCGCGGGAAGAGGGTTCTCCTCAGGGTGGACATCAACTGCCCGATGGACAGGCAGACCCTGAAGATCATCAACGACTCGAGGATCCGCGCGGTCATACCCACCATCAGGGAGCTCATGGGCAAGAGGGCCAAGGTGGTCATCCTGGCCCATCAGAGCAGGAAAGGCAAGTGGGACTTCACCGATCTGTCCCAGCACGCTGCGATCCTGGCGAGGGACCTCAACGCCCCCGTGAAGTATGTGGACGATGTCATCGGCGAGAAGGCGGTCGCCGCCATCAAGGAGGTCGGCGAGGGGGAGGTCCTCCTCCTCGGCAACGTCAGGGCCATAGACTCGGAGGTCGCCAAGCTCGATTCCGTGGGGCATTCCAAAGGCGAGATCGTCACCGCCCTCGCCCCGCTCTTCGACATCTACGTCTGCGACGCTTTCGGCGCCGCCCATAGGTCCCAGTGCTCCCTGGTCGGCTTCGAGGAGGTCCTCCCCTCCGCTTCCGGCCGGCTGATGGCCAAGGAGATGTACGCCCTCCGGACCATCTTCAACAACCCGCGCCGCCCGTCCGTGTTCATCCTCGGAGGGGCCAAGTTCGGGGACATCCCGCACATGATCGAGAGGGTCCTCGGCAACGGCACCGCGGACACCGTCATCGTGGTCGGGCTCGCCGGCAACGCCTTCCTCATGGCGAGGGGCGTCGACATAGGCGGGGCCTCCAGGGTCCCGCTGGCGGAGGAGCTCACCCCCGAGAACTTCGCCCGTGCCAAAGAGGTCATGGCCAAGTTCGGCCAGAAGATCCTCCTGCCGGTGGATGTGGCCGTCGAGAAGGACGGGAAGAGGGTCTCCGTGCTCACCGGCGACATGGCCGAGGCGGGAGCGGCGCTGGACATCGGCGACAAGTCGATCGAGATCTTCCGGAAGGTCATCGAGCAGGCGAAGACCTCGTTCATGAGCGGCCCCGCCGGCATGTTCGAGAAGCCCGGCTTCGAGAACGGCACCAAGGCCATCATGAACGCCATGGTCGACAGCAAGGGGCTCTCCGTCCTGGGCGGAGGGCACACGTCGGCCGCCGCCGAGAGGTTCGACCTCGCGGATTCGATGTCCTACGTGAGCACGGGCGGAGGCGCCCTGGAGACCTTCCTGCTCAGGGAGCCCCTGCCGGTCATCGACGCCCTGGAGAAGTCCAGGGAGAAGTTCGGGAACGGTCAGTGATCCTTCTCGAAACCGTCCAGCCAGCCGTTGGTGGTGTTGATGAGCTCCATCAGATAGCGGCGCTGGGTCATATCGTAGGGGTCGCAGAGCTCCAGCTGGAGGTTGAGCTTCTCCACGTTGCTGCGGCCCCAGGCGATGATCTTCTGGTTCTCCGCCAGGTACCTTCTGTTCCTGGCACTCTGGAGATCGGTCAGTCTCCCGTCGCTCTCGGCCCGGGACACGAGCTCCGAGAGCCTCTCCATCTGCTTAGTGTAAGCTTCGCACTTCCCGTCGTACTCGATGTACTTGGAGGCCACCTCGCACCGGGAGAGCAGTTTGGACGCCCAGCCGCGGTACTGCGAAGGGCACATGTCGGAATCCATCGACAGATGCACTGCGCTGTACTGCACCAGGTCGCAGATGAGCTTCAGGATGCCGGCGGTCTTCTCCCTGAGGGCATCGGAAGGGAAGTTGAAGCAATGGGCGGAGGTGTCGCGGAGATCGGTGAAGACGATGTCCGCCAGCTCCATGTAGGTCCTCGAGACGCTTCTGAAGTTGACGTCTTCAGGCACTTCGCGGCCCATCTCCGCCAGTTTCCTCTCGGTCAGCGCCTCGTAGCAGTCCAGCGCGATCATCTTCCCGGCCTTCTCCAGGTACTCGTTGTCGACGACCATCTGCTCATAGCTGAAGGAGGCGCAGGCGTTCCTGAGCTCTCCCAGCAGCACCAGGAGCTCCTCCGGCCCGGCGTCTTCCGTCGCCTCCGAGAAGGTCTCCTCAGGCGTTCCCCTGACCTCTCCGCTCAGGAGGGCCTATGCGTCCATGCCGCCCCTCACTCTCCGCTGCGGGCGGCATCGAACGATGCGAATACCTCCCTGGGGGCCTTCTCCCTCACGGTGCCCTCCTCGGCAGGATATCCCACCGGCATGATGGCCGTCAGGACGGCATCCTCCGGGATGGCGAGCGCGCGCTTGACCATGTCGGAATCGAAATGGCCCATCCAGACGGTGCCGAGGCCGAGCGCGGTGGCCTCGAGCATCATATTCGTGAGCGCGATGGAGCAGTCGACGACCTTCGAGCTGATCCCGCACTTCATGGTCCTGTCGTTATCGGCATAGACGGCGATGACACAGGGCGCCGAAGAGACCCAGGAGAAGGGATCGCAGGCCTCGGCGATGATCCCGATCTCCTCCCGGTCGATCGCGAAGACGGCGCGGACGCGCTTCTCGTTCATGGCCGACGGGGCCAGCCTGCCTGCGTCGGCGATAAGGTCGAGCTTCTCCTTCTCGATCGGCCTGTCCTCGAACTTCCTGATGCTCCTGCGGGCTTTGATCGCGTCGAGTACTTCCATATGCCGGGAATGATGTTCCAGGCGGATAAAAAACAAACGAGTCGACCCGGAGATGGGTCCGGGTAAGTGGTTTCACTCCTGTTTCCTGCACCAGATGAGCCCTATCACGATGGACAGGATCGCGATGGCGATGACGACGGCTGCGTACTCGTACACGTCGTCGGTCTGGGAATCGCTGTCGTCGCTTTCGGCGAGGAATACGGAATCGCCGCTGTCAGCGTCAGCCTGCTGGGTCTCGGCCTGCGCGTCGTCGGAGCCGAGGCCGGCGATGCCGAAGGCGCAGGCGGCCAGGACAACGGCCGCAGCGAGGGCGGTCAGCCCGTTCCTGTGCTGTTTGAAGATGTTCTCCATTTTAATCACGTTTCTATGCGGGGTAATCCGGATGCAATTAGAAAAAAGGTTTGGCTGGCTCAGGGCGGACGGCGCCGTACGCCCCGCCCGGAATGCCCGGGAGGCTCAGTCGTTCTTCTTGCCCATGCGCTTGAGCGCGATCTCGATCTGGTCGATGGGCTTGGTGGCGGCCATCCTGATGTAGCCCTCCTCGCTCCCGAAACCGGTGCCCGGGGTGACGATGACGCCCTTGTCGATCATGTCCTTGGTGAAGTCCCCGGAGTTCCTGCCGCAGTTGAACCAGACGTAGAAGGTCCCCTTGGGCATGTCGCACTCGTAACCGAGGTCCCTGAGCCCCTCGACGATGACCTTCCTCCTCTCGCCGTACTCCTCGATGTTCTTCCTGGCGGCGTCCTTGAGCTCGCCCTTGTCGTTGTACATCTGCAGGGCGGCGATGGCGGCCTTCTGGATGAATATGGGCGCTCCGGAATCGATCTGCCCCTTGCACTTGGTGAGCCCTGCGACGAGGTCCTCGTGGCCGACCGCGAAGCCCAGCCTGAAGCCGGTCATGCAGAAGGTCTTGGACATGGACATGAACTCGATGGCGTTCTTCCCGGCCTGCATGACCGAGGGCGCCCTGAACCCGTCGAAGGTCATCTCGCAGTAGGCGTTGTCGTAGGCGAGTATGGTCTTGTTCCTGCCGGCCCACTTCATGACCTTCTTGAGGTAATCGACGTCCGCCACTGCCCCGGTGGGGTTGTTGGGGTAGTTGAGGTACATCATCCTCGCATGCTCGGGGCAGTCATCGACGTCCAGGAGCCAGTTGTTCTCGTGCTTCAGCGCGACCTTCTCGCAGACGGCGTTGTTGAAGATGCTGGCGGCGCCGGAGTAGACCGGGTAGCCGGGCGCGGGGGCGATGATCGTCTCGCCGTCGTTGACGAACGCCTGGGCGATGTTGAAGATGGCCTCCTTGGACCCGATCGTCACGCAGACGTTCGCGTCGGGATCGATCTTCGCGTTGAACCTCTTCTTGTAGTATTCGGCGATGGCCTCCCTGAGGTCCTTCTCGCCCTGGGACGAGGAGTATTTCTGGTTCTCGTTGACATCGGCGGCCTTCTTCATCGCCCTGACGATCTCGCCGGGGCAGGGGAGGTCCGGGTCCCCGATGCCGAAGTCGATCATCTTCACGCCCTCCGCCCTCTTGGCGGCGGCGAGCTTCTCCAGCCTCACGAACAGATAGGGAGGGAGCTTCTGGAGCCTTTCAGCCTGCTTGTAGCTTACCGGCATTCTTCATCACCTGAGATATTCTATGTTTCCTTCGTAGACCAGCTCTGCCGGCCCCTCCATGAGGACGCGGTCCAGCTTGGAGCTGGCATTGATCTTGAGCCATCCGCCCGGGAGGCGGACGTCGACGGGCGTGTCGAACGGGACCAGCCCGTTCAGCGCGGCCGCCACCGTGGTGGCGCACGCCCCGGTCCCGCAGGCCAGGGTCCATGCCGCCCCTCTCTCGTACACGCGTATGTATATCTTGCCGTCCCTGACCTGGGCGAACTCGACGTTGGTCTTCTTGGGGAAGAACGGATGCTTCTCCAGCAGGGGGCCGAGGCGGTCGATCTCGGAGTCGCTCAGGGGGTCGAAGGTGATGAAATGGGGGTTGCCCATGGATACCGCGTTCGCCCTGAACTTGGCCCCGTACGCCTCGAACGGCTGGTTGATGAAACGGCCGTCGAAGTCCACCGGGACCTTCCTGCCGTCGAGGATGGGAGCGCCCATGTCTATCTGCACACGGGAGACCCAGTCGTCCTCCGGGTCCTTGGACACCTTGGCGCTGAGGATTCCCCTGCCGGTCATGATCTTCATCTCGCCGGGGCCCGCTAGGCCGGTGTCCGCCGCATGCTTGGCGACGCAGCGGATCCCGTTCCCGCACATCTCCGCTATGGAGGAGTCCGAGTTCACCACGGTCATGGTGATGTCGGACCCGTCCTTCCCGGGCTGGATGTAGAGCACGCCGTCCGCGCCGATGCCGAAATGGCGGTCGCAGACCTGCTCCGCCCAGGCCGGGTCCACCGGGACAGGGTCGTGTATGCAGTCCAGGACGATGAAGTCGTTCCCGATCCCGTGGTACTTCCAGAACTTCATCGCTGCAGCCTCTCCGGGACCTTCTGGTGCCTCCACTGCTCCTCGGGGGTCTCCCTCTCGCGGATCAGCTCGGCCTTCCCGTCATTGATCAGGACCTCTGCGGGCAGCGGGCGGCTGTTGTAGTTGCTCGCCATCGTGAACCCGTAGGCGCCCGCGTCGTAGACGACCATGATGTCGCCCTCCTCCACCTCGGGCAGGACGCGGTCATGTCCCAGATAGTCACCGCTCTCGCAGAGCGGGCCGGCGATGTCGTACCTGGAGGTGCAGGCCCTGCCGAACTTGCTCCCGTCGGCGATGTAATGGAACGAGCCGTACATGGCCGGGCGGATGAGGGTGTTGAACCCTGCGTCGACTCCCACGTACTTCTTCGTCTCCGCGTCCTTGATGTCCGTGCAGGCGGTGAGCAGCACGGTCGAGTCGGCGACGATGTACCTCCCCGGCTCGATGATGATCTTCCTGACGTCGGTGTTCTGCTCGAAGACGTCGGTGACCTCCGAGGCCATTCCGTCGAGGTCCATCTCGTCCTCGTTGGGCTTGTACGGGACGCCGATGCCGCCGCCGATGTCCACGAAGTCCAGCTTGATGCCCGCTTCGTCTATCTGGTTGATGAGCTCGGCGAGGACCTCCGCCTCGTCGACGAACGGCTCGACGGACTGCCCGCCGGACCCGATGTGAGCGTGTATGCCGACCGGCTCGAGCCCGATGTCGAGCGCATGCAGGTAGGTCTCGACGACCTTGTCCCTCGGGATGCCGAACTTGGCCCCCTTGTTGCCGGTGATGACCTTCTCGCCGTGGCCGGAACCGACCCCGGGGGTGATCCTGAAGGACACCTTGGTGCCCGGGGCGATGCGGGCCAGCTTCTCCATCTCGGAAACCGAGTCGAGGTTGATGCGGACGCCCGTCTCCACGACCTGCTTTAGCTCTTCCTCGCTCACGAACACGCCGGTGTACATGATCTTGGAGGGGTCGAACCCGGCCTTGAGGCAGGTCTCCACCTCCCCGATGGAGACGGCGTCGATCCCCGCGCCCTCCTGGCGGAGGATGCTCAGTATCGCGAGATTGGTGTTCGCCTTGCAGGCGTAGTGGACCTCGGTCTCCATGTACTTGGAGAAAGCACTGTAGACCGCCCTGTAGTTCTCCCGGACCCTCTGCTCGTCCGTGACGTACACGGGCGTGCCGAACTCCTTCGCTATGTCCTCCACGTTCATGCCGGCGAAGATCATCTTCCCGTCCCGGCTCTCGAAATCGCGCATGGCCATTATGCATTCCCTCCGTCCTCGACGAACTTCTTGTGCAGTATCCTGATGGTGTCCAGCACATGCGCCATGGGCACTACGAAATTGAGGGACACGTCGGACGCGCCCTCGCTTATCATCTGCACGTTGGCATGCGCTTCCTTGACGGCGCCGAAGATCTCCCCGGACACGCCGCAGGTGGTGAGCAGGTTGTCGCCGACGCAGCAGATGAGGGCCACGTCGCCGGTCACGTCGATCCTCTCGATGTCCTCGCTCTCGAGCTCGTTGAGTTTCCTCAAAGTATCCTTGACATCGTTGTTATGGATGAGCAGGGCGACGGTCGAAAGGGTGGTGCTTATCGAGTAGATGGCATCGTTGTTCTCGGAGATCTTGGCGAGGATCCTGGTGACGATCTCGGGCCGGTAGGCGATCTCCGGGGAGCTGATGCTTATGATGGACAGGTCGGTCTTGGCCGCCACCGAGCGCAGCAGCTCGTTCTTGGGCTTCCTGAACTGGGAGATGAGGGTGCCTCTCTCCTCGGGCTTGAACGAGTTCCTGACCCACAGGGGGATGTGCTTCCTCCTGACCGGCTCGATGGTCCTCGGGTGGAGGACCTTGGCTCCGAAGTACGCGAGCTCGGCCGCCTCGGTGTAGCTCATCTCGTCGATCTTGACCGCATGGGGGACGATCCTGGGGTCGGCGGACATGAACCCGTCGACGTCCGTCCAGATGTCGAGCCTGTCGGCGTTGAGGGCGTTGGCGATGACCGCTGCGGCGTAATCGGAGCCGCCGCGGCCGAAGGTCAGAGGGAGCCCGTCCTTCTTGACGCCGTAGAAACCGGTGATCACGGGGATGAAGCCGCGGTTGATGTAGGGCATCACGTTGATGTTCATCGCCCTCTCGGTCTCCACCAGGTCGGCGTTCCCGTTGAGGGGGGAGCCGACGGCGCGGATGCCGCAGTCCTCGGCGGTGAGGGCGACGGAGTCATGCCCCAGCGCCCTGAGCTTGTGGCACAGCAGGAGGGAGGAGAACCTCTCCCCCTGGGAGGTCACGTTGTCCCTGTAATAGGGGTCCTTCATGGCGTACTCGTCGAAGAGGAGCCTGCGGAACGCCTCCATCCTGGGCCTGAACTCCTCCAGGAAGGCCGAGTACTGCTCGTCGTTGAGCATGGCCTTGGCGACGTCGAGATGCTTCTTCTCGAACGTGGCGAGGGCCTCGTCCCTCTTCCCGGGTATGTCCTCGCAGAGCCCCACGAGGAAGTTGGTTATCCCGGACATGGCCGAGGTGACGACCACCTTCGAGCCGTCCGTCTTGAGAACAATGCCGGCGACCCTTTCGAGCGCCTCTATGGAACCTACGCTGGTCCCTCCGAACTTCATGACTGTCAGCATAATCCGAGCACCTCGTCCATGCTGTGGACCCTGCCGTCCCTGTGGGCGGCGGCCCACTTGATCGTTACTATGCACCCTCTGGCGAACACCTCGCGCGATATGGCGCGGTGGGTGAGCTCCAGCATCTCGCCGTTGGCGGCGAAGATGACCGTATGGTCGCCCACGATGTCGCCGGCGCGGACCGAGTGGACCCCGATCTCGCGCTGCCTCGGGCCGACGACGCCCTTCCTGCCGTAGACGACGCGCTGGATGGCGGTCGCGGCCTGGAGTCTGCGGACGGCCTCGGCGGCGGTGCCGGACGGGGCGTCCTTCTTGCGGTCGTGGTGCATCTCGATGACCTCGATATCATATCCCGGGAGCATCCCGGCCATGTCGCCGCAGAGCTTCCAGAAGACGTTGACCCCTACCGCGAAATTGGCCGAGACCACGGCGGAGGACCTCTTGGAGGCAACTTCCCTCGCCATCGCGGAGATGGCCTTCTCGGGGACCGCGGTGGTGCCGACGACCACCGAGCATCCGGCCGCGGCGGCCGCCTCGATGGCTGGCCCCGCCGCCTCCGGCGACGTGAGGTCGACGTACACATCGCATCCGCCGAGGACCTCGCCCAGGCGGTCGGGCCCTACGGCCTTCACGCCGAAGACGTCCTCGCCGACGTGCCCTCCGTTCTGCGAGACCACTGCGCCCGTGAGCTCGAGCTCCGGGTCCTCGGAGGCGAGCCTGCAGACGATGCTCCCGAGCCTGCCGGTGGCACCGGCCACCGCCACCCTGACGGCCAAGGGATCACAGTCCGTAGGCGTCGATGAGGGGGTCGACGACCGCCATCCCCTTGTCGGAGAGGGGGGTCAGGGGCAGCCTGGGGTTGTTCAGCCCGAATCCCATGTGCGACATGACGTACTTGATGGGTATGGGGTTGGATTCGCAGAACAGGCCCTTGAACATCGGCATCAGGGCATCGTTCATCTTCTCCGCTTCCGCGAACCTGCCGTCCCTGCAGGCCCTGACCATTTCGGACACCTGCTTGGGCATGCAGTTGGACGCCACAGAGAACACTCCTTCCGCGCCCGCCCTCATCATGTCGAAGGTCATGTCGTCGTTGCCGGAGAGGACGTTGAACCCTTCGGGCCTCCCGGCGAGGGTGGACTTTACCTGCTCCATGTTCCCGCAGGCCTCCTTGATGCCGCAGATCCCGGGGATCTTCGCCAGCTCTATCTGGGTTCTGCTGTCGATGTTGATCCCGGTCCTGCTGGGGACGTTGTACACGATCACCGGTATGCCGGCCATCTCCGCGATGGACATGTAATGCAGGTAGATGCCGTGCTGGGTCGGCTTGTTGTAGTAGGGGCAGATGGAGAGGATGGCGTCGGCGCCCATGTCGGCCGCCTCCATGGAGAGGTCGATGGCCTCCCTGGTGCAGTTGCTGCCGGCCCCGGCAACGACCTTTGCCTTCTTCGCCTGGTCTATGACGATCTTGATGACGTTGAGGTGCTCTTCCCTGCTGAGGCAGGCGGCCTCGCCGGTGGAGCCGCAGGGCAGGAGCATGTCCACCCCGTTCTCCTCCTGGAAATCGACGAGCCTCCTGAGGGCCTCCTCGTCCACGGTGCCGTCCCTCTTGAAGGGGGTCACCAACGCCGTTCCGGTTCCCTTGAACTTGCTGCTCTCTGCGTACATGTCAATTCTCTCCGAAATGCTCCTTCAGGATTAGGCGGGTCCTGGTGCTCAGCACGTTGTCGTACTTGCGCACCTTCTCGATGATGTCGTTCAGGTTCTGGGTGGACTCGACGTCCACGATGGCGATTATGTCCTGGTCGCCGGTGACCTCGAAGACCTCGGTCACCCCGTCGTACTCCGACATCCTCCTGGCTATCTCCTCGGTGTCGGTGTTGACATCGATGCTGACCTCGACCAGTGCCTTCACGTTCTTGGAGCTCGTCTTGATGGTGAACCCGCGGATCACTCCGTCCTCGGTCATCTTGTGGACCCTGCTCCTCACCGTCCCCTCGGACACGCCAAGCTGGTCCGCTATGTCCACGTAGGGGCAGCGGGAGTCCTTCTTCATGATCTCGAGGATGCGCTTGTCTAGGTTGTCTATCATTTTCGGCACCGCCTGGAACCTTATGGGGGCGGTGTAACATTCGTTGCTATATAACAATAATGAAGGAAAGGCGGGAATCCGCAGTAATGGCCGTCTGCGGTTAAGGAAAACATGAAGTTGTTTACGATTTCCGAGGACGGACCGCCCGTCCCCGGAAACCGCTCAGGCGCTGCCGGCAGGGGACGGGCCGCTGCCGTCCGCGCCCTCGTTGGGGAACGCCTTGCCGCCGTCCTCCACCACGATGCGGGTGTAGTCGATGTCGATGCCGTTCTCCTTGAAGGCGGCGTACAGGGCCTGGCGGATCTGCCCGCGGACGGTGTAGCTGGTGTTGAAGTCGTCCACGTACATTCCCATCTTGACCTGTATGTTGCTGTCCTCGAACTCCTCGACGCGGGTGTAAGGCCTTCCGTAGGAACCGTCGGTGATGACGTGCGGGTTGGCCGAGGCGACGTCCTGCATGATCTGCCTGACCTTGTTCAGGTCGGAGTCGTAGGACACGCTCATCGAGATGTAGCACTTGTAGACCGTGGTCTCCCCGGTGATGTTCTTGATCCTGGAGGTCTCAAGGGTCGAGTTGGGCATGATGTTGATGTCGGTGTTGTCCCAGTTCTCCAGCTGGGTGTTCATGATGTTGACCTCGCGGACGCGGTACACCGTGGTGTCCGTGCCCACCTGTATGAGGTCGCCCTTCTGGAACGGCCTGGTGGCGAGGATGACCAATCCGGAGAAGAACTGCGACAGCACATCCTTGGCGCCCATCGATATGCCTAGGGATATCAGTCCGGCCGAGGTGATGATGGCCGCGACGTCCACTCCGAACATGCTCAGGGCCACGATGGTGACCACGGTGGCGATGGCGATCTCCCCTATGTACATGAAGAGCGGGCGCAGGCTGTCGTAATCCTTCCTGTGGCGGTCGTCCTTGTTCCCGATCCTGGTGATGATCACATCGACGACGAGCTTGTAGAGCCTCCATCCGACGATGGCCCCGACGATCAGGTAGCAGACGTAGAAGACGCGGTTGACGATGTCGATGTACTCCTCGTCAGTCCCTGCGATGCGGAGGACCTGCCCGATGGCCCACAGTATGATGATGACGTGGCAGAGGTCGTACAGGGTCTTCTTCATGTATTCCCTGTCCGGATCGTCCTTCTTCATCACGATCCTCACGCAGATGGGGACGGCGATGAGCATGATGACGTATCCGATGGCCAGGAGGCCGAAGAACGAGACGATCGCAGTGAACCAGACCTCGCCCATGATCCCGCTGAAGTCGTTCTCGATGAATCCCAGGAACTTGTTGTACTTGTTGCCCGAAGACAGGTCGGAGGTCACCTTGAGGTCTATCGATACGGATCCCGTCTCGGGCGTCCCGGAACCTGTGGAGTCGTACGACGTGATGAAAACGGTCAGGGTGTAATCTCCCTGATGTGCGTACCTGTCGGCGGATATTTCGATGTACGCCGTGTCCGAATTGGCCGTGCTGGTCGAGCCCGACACCTTGGCGGAAAGGGTCTTCGTGTTCTCCGGGTTCGATCCGCTGAAGTGCGCCGAGGCGCTGACCTTGCTGTTGTCGGTCGACGCCGACACGCTGATGTAATGGGCGTCGGTCGTGTTGTTGTTGATGAGCAGCAGGCTGGCCTGCGTGGTCCCGTTGGCCGAAACAGTGATGCTGTCCTGTTCGCAGATGTAGGCGATGTCCGTGACACCGTCTAGGTCTCCGTTGATGGCCGCTGACGAGTCGTCGGAATACTGGACGGGGACAATCGCCACCGCGAGCATGGCAAGGACGGCCGCTGCTGCGATGAGTAACTTGTTCCTGCTTCTGAACATACGTCTGCATGTAACCTCTCCCCTTTATTAATTAAACTCGTTTGGACTCGCGCATGGAGTTCACCGAGCCTTTGCAGGCAGCCGCAGCCGTCGTGTCCCTTGCGATCCTGGCATCGGCAGCATGCAGCGATATCCGCACCAGGGAGGTCCCGGACATCCACTGGGCATCGCTGGGTCTTATCGGTTCGGTGCTGTATGCGCTTCTGTGCGTGAGCGAGGAGGGGATGAGGTTCGACTGCCTTGCGGTGCCGGCGTGCCTTCTCATGGAGTTCGTAGCGGTGGCATTCCTCGAAGGGAAGGCGGCGGTATCAGCGGGCGCGGCTGCCGCCGTTCTGTTCTTCGCCGTGGTTGTTCAGGGCGACAGCCCGTACATAGTGACCCAGGGGCTTGTGTCCGCAGCCGCTGTGGCCGCCTACGCCGGCCTGTACTATGCCGGCGTGCTCCGCGGCGGCGCCGATGCAAAATGCCTGATGTCGCTGAGCATCGCGCTTCCGTACTATCCGGAGATCGGGCCCTTCCCTCTGATGCCGCCCGATCCGCGTATCGAGGAGTTCATCCCTCCGTCCCTGTCGGTGCTCTTCGTCGGAGCGGTCATCGCAGCGGCATGGGCGCTGATATGGTATGCGGTCCGCACGGACCGCGGCCGGATGAGGCTCGATGAGGCCGCGGGATCGTTCGTCTGGATATGCAGCGGCGAGGACAGCCGCGGAGAGGAGAAGGAAGCGGCGGCCGCCCGCCTGATGTCAGAAGGGGCCTCCGACGCCAAGGTGGTCTACCAGATACCGTTCATAGCGCCGCTGGCCATCGCATCGGCGGCCGTCGTCCTGCTGGGGAGCCCGCTGTTCATCTTATGATGTTCAGCTTGTGCTTGCAGAAGGCGCAGCGGTCCCCGTCGAGCCCGACGATGTCCACGCGGTAGCCGGTCCTCTTGATGACCGCGGCCCCGCATTCGGGGCAGTAGGTGTCGGACGCATCGTCATGTATGATGTTGCCCACATAGGCGTAATCCAGGCCGTTGTCCTCGGCCAGCTTCTGGAACCTGAGGAGGGTGTCCACTGGGGTCATGGGGACGGTCTCCATGTTGTAATCGGGATGGAAGCGGCTGAAGTGCACGGGGATGTCGGGGGAAAGGTCGTCCCTGACCCAGCGGACGAACTTCTCGACCTCCCCCGTGCTGTCGTTGTATCCTGGGATGACCAGGTACGTGAGTTCCAGGTGGACGCCCTGCTCGTGGACCACGCTGCAGGCGGTCTTGACCGATTCGAGGTCCCCGCCGCAGATCCTGCGGTAGAAGCGGTCGTTGAACGATTTGACGTCGATGTTCATGGCATCGCTGACCCTGCAGAGGTCCTTCATCGGGTCCTCGTTGAGATAGCCGTTCGTGACGAGGGCGATCCTCAGGTCCGGGTCGGCCTCGTGGACGTCCATGATGTACTCGTACCAGATCCCCGGCTCGTTGTACGTGAAGGCGATCTGGTCGAAGCTCTGCTGGCGGCAGAGCGCGGCGATGTCCTCCGCGGACTTGAAGGTGGTGCGCTTCTTGCCGAAGGACTCCATGGATATGGAGTAGTTCTGGCAGTACTGGCACTTGAAGTTGCAGCCGATCCCGCCGACAGAGAATATCCTGGTCCCGGGGCGGTAATGGTAGAACGGCTTCTTCTCGATGGGATCGACGGCGATGGATGACACTCTGCCGTAGTTGTAGGCCGTGAGCTTCCCGCCGGTGAACTTGCGGGAGCTGCAGAGGCCGAACTCCTCGCTGCCGATGAGGCAGCGGTGGGGGCAGAGGTCGCACCTTGCTCTGCCGTCCTCTATGTGCCAGTATGTCGCTTCTATATTGGGGTTAATAAATGCCGTCCGGCATCTCCCTCCTCTCGCCGCCTTCCGCGATGAATGCTCCCCTGCCGTTGTCGACAGAGCCGATTATCGAGAACGCCACCCCTGCCTTGTAGAGGGCGTCTATGTCCTTGGGGTCGAAGGTGAACAGGAGCTCGTAATCCCCGCCCCATCTGAGGGCGGTCTCCCTGAGGTCCTTCCTGCATAGGCGGCAGACCTCTTCCGTGTCCTCGCCCAAGGGAAGGAACTCCCACTCGATCTCCATCCCCGCATGCGAGGCGGCGCACACGGCGCGGCAGGCATTGCCGAGGCCGTCCGACAGGTCCATGCAGGACGTCACGATGCCGGTGCCGGCCATGGCCATCCCCTCTTCCCAGCGGGGGACCGGGACGCGGAAGGCGAACTCCGCATCGTCGAACCCCTCGAGGCCGTTCTGCTCCGCCAGGAACCCGGCCGCCGCCTCGCCGATGCACCCGGTCACGGCGACCACGTCGCCCGGGCGGGCGCCCGAGCGGGTCAGGGGCTTCCTGCCCTCGAAGCTCCCGAGGGCGGTGGCGGTCACGGTCCCGGGGCCGGGCTTGGTGTCCCCTCCCACGACCTCCGTCCCGCAGAACTCGCAGCATTGGTCGATCCCGCTGGCTATGTCGAGGAAGTCGGCCTCTTCCATGTCCCCGGGCATATCCATGGCCGCCAGGAGGCCGACGGGCCGGGCGCCCATGGCCGCCAGGTCGCTGAAGTTCACGGCCGCCGCCGTCCAGCCGAACTGCTCCCAGTTCATCCCGGGGGTCTTGTGCCTGGCCACCGAGACCGAGTCGGTGGTGGCCGCGATCCTGCCGTCGGAGAGGCCGCCGATGACCGCTGCATCGTCGCCGGGCCCGATGACAGTGGTCGCGCCCTGGCGGGGACGGCAGACCGAGAGCATGCGCTCTATCAGCCTCCTCTCTCCGATCGTCTCCAGGGTCGCCATGCTTTCCGTATCTGCATTCCGACTTTAAAATTGGTCTTCGGCCGAGGCCCTGCCGGCAGTCCAGAGATATCCGCGCCGACATAGGAATCTATAGATTATATATTTTATATAATCTTGATTTGTTAAAAAAATAAATATCAATATATGAAATTATGATTATTAAATATCTACAATCAAACTGATTGAAAGTCGATTTTTTTTATGTCTGAACATGCATACGTTCCCCATGGACCGGAAAGCGATGATGTGCATAGCGTCAGCGGCCGTCCTGGCGGTATGCGCATGCTCTCTGATAGTGTTCAGCGGATCTTCGGATGATCCCGGCGATTCGGGCGATGCCGCTGAGCCGAGCAGTTACAAGCACGAGGATTTCGGTATGATGATCCTTGCCGGCGGGGATGCCGGGGACCCGTCCTCTGCATTCGCGGAGAGCTATACTGTCAGCGGAGCCGTCGCCGCCGATGAGATCCCGGCCGGTGCGGCCGTGATCGTGGACGGCATGTGGTTCGGTTCGGTCGGCGGGGATGCCGCAGGAGATTTCCTGACCCAGCTGTATGAAAGGGGCAATGTCATCGCCGCGTTCGCGGACATCGGGACCTTCACAGGTGCCGTCCCCTTCGGGTTCGTCGCGTACTCCGACACCGCGAACCTCTATGCCGCCTACCATGACCCAGATACCGGAAGGAACGTGTTCTGCAGCATCTGCGCGGGCTCCGATGAATCATCCATCGCCAAGTTCCGGGAGTGGGCGGCGGAATATGCAGCGGAAGGCTCCGAGCCCGACAGCAGCATACTGAAGGCCGCGGGCGTGACGGACGGCTCCGGCTGGGGCGGGGAGAACTATTCCTGCCTATACCGGGAGTGCAGCGGATGCGGGTGGATGGAGGTCGGCACCTGCTACTACACGGTCAAAGAGGACAACGACAGCTACAGCTACTACTGCACGCGCTATGACGTGCAGGGAGTGCCAGATGGCTGCTCCGTCTCGGACCTCAACATCAGCACCGAGCTCGGGGACGGGTACAGCATCCTCCAATACGGCCCGTCGACGATGAAGGGCTCGGACGTCTCGGTCAGCCTCGGATCGATCTCCGACGGGTCGGCGTCCAGGACGGTCTCATGGGACTATCAGGCGGACATCTCGGTGATAAAGGACAGGTCAAATTATGCGACCGGGGAGATAAGAATCGACCACGAGCTGGACAACGGCGATGCCCGGAACGCCTGCGCCGTGATGCCCGGGAAGGTCGTCCGCGTCGAATGCGGTCCCGGGAACACGGACGGGTCGTATTCGGCGACAGACCATTACGAGGTTGCGTTCTGCAGGAACACCGGGTCCGGGCTCTTCGGGATGTCCGAGGAGTGCCAGTTGTTCAGTGAGGACATCAGGGTCCTCATCCGCTGAGGTACCTGCCGGTCACGCTCGACGGGTCCGCGGCGACCTGCTCGGGCGTCCCGGCCGCCACGATCCTCCCGCCGGCCTCTCCTCCGCCGGGCCCCATGTCGATAACATAATCGGCGTTGCGTATGAGGTCGAGGTCGTGCTCGATCGTGATGACTGTCGCTCCGCTGTCTATGAGCCTCTGCAGGATTCCTATGAGCAGGCGGACATCCAGCGGATGGAGCCCGATGGTGGGCTCATCGAAGACGAACACCGTCCCGTTCTGCCTCCTGCCGATCTCGGATGCGAGCTTGAGGCGCTGAGCCTCGCCGCCGGAGAGGGCAGGGGTGGACTCGCCCAGCGTCAGGTATCCCAGGCCGAGGTCCTTCATCGTCTGCAGGCTCTCTCCGATCCCGGGGATGTCCTTCAGGACCTCAAGGGCCGAGTCGACGGTCATGCCCATCAGCTCGGTTATCGAATACCCTCTGTTCGATCCCTCTGGGTAATAGAGTATCTTCCCGGCTTCGGGGCCGTAGCGGGAGCCTCCGCAGTCCGGGCAGGGTATGTCCACGTCCGGCAGGAACTGCACGTCCATGGAGACCGATCCGGTGCCGTCGCATCCGGGGCAGCGGAGGGACCCGGTGTTGTAAGAGAAATCCCCGGCCTTCTTCCCGGCCTTCTTGGCATCCGGAGTGAAGGAGTACAGGCGGCGGAGGCCGTCGAGGATGCCGCTGTAGGTGGCGACCGTGGAGCGCACATTGGCGCCGATCGGGGCGGCGTCCACCAGGACGACCCTCTTCACGTCCGCCTCCAGCTCCTCGGCCGGGGCCGGGAGGGGCCTTCCGGCGATCCTCGCCTCCAGGGCGGGAACGAGGGTCTCCAGGACCAGGGTGGTCTTCCCCGCGCCAGAGACGCCGGTGACGGCAGTCATGCGGTTCAGCGGGATGTCCAGTTCCAGCGGTTTGACGGAATGGATGGCACCGGACCTCAGATGTATCCGTCCCCCGGCGAACATGGCCGCCGCGGAGGCGCGCTCCCGCGCCTCGACCTTCTCCGTCCCGTTCAGGAAGCCGGCGATCAGGGAGTTCCCGTTCTTCTCCACGTCCTCCACGGTCCCGGCCGCGAGGACCTTCCCGCCGCGGTCCCCGGCGCCGGGCCCCATCTCGATGAGCCAGTCGGCCTCCCTGAGCACACGGACGTCGTGGTCCACGACCACCACGGTGTTGCCCATATCGACCAGGTCGCGCATGATTCCGACCAGCCCGTCGACGTTGGAGGGATGCAGGCCGATGGAGGGCTCGTCGAGGACGTAGAGGACCCCGGTAGTGTGGCTCCGCACCGACCTCGCCAGCTGTACGCGCTGGCGTTCCCCGGTGGAAAGGGTGGGGCCTGCCCGGTCGAGGGTGAGGTATCCCAGGCCGAGGGAGAGCAGGCGCTCGGCGTTGCGCAGGAACTCTGCGGAGACGGTCTCCGCCATCCGGCGCATCTCCGGGGGCATGAGCCGGGGAATCCCCTTCACCCATGCCGTTGCCTCCTCCAGGGTCATCCGGCAGGCGTCGGCGAGGGTCTTCCCGTCCAGGGTGACGGATTTGGCCCTCTCGTTCAGGCGGTCTCCGCCGCACACGGGGCAGGGGCCGGTGGAGAGGTAGCGGTTGATCCTGACCAGGCCCTTCTCGGTGGTCGTCTTCCGGAGCGCCTCGGCGACCGCCTCGTGGGCGTTGCGGTAGGTGCAGTTGAGGTCGAAGAGCTTCCCGTTGGCGGTCCTCATGGGGGTCATCTTCTGCACGGCGGGCCCGGAGTAGACGATGTCCTTCTCCTTCTGGGTCAGTTCGGAGAACGGCACATCCGTGCGGACTCCGAGCTCCCCGGCCACCAGGTACATCCATTGGATCCCGAACATGTTCCAGGGCCCGACGGCGCCTTCCTTCAGGGTGAGGGACGGGTCGGTGATCAGCTTGGAGTCGTCGATGTCCCTGACGATCCCCGTCCCGCTGCAGCGGGAACAGGCCCCGCCGCTGTTGAAGGAGAGCTCCTCCGCCGACTGCCCGTCGAACTCCGCCCCGCACTCTGGGCATACGATCTTCCGCCCTATGGCCACTGCGGGCGACGGGGGGACGCGGTGCCCGTTCGGGCATGTGTAGCTCCCGAGGCGGGAGAACATCAGGCGGAGGCTGTTCAGCAGCTCGGTGGAGGTCCCGAAAGTGCTCCTGATCCCGGGGACGGCGGGGCGCTGGTGGAGGGCGAGAGCCGCCGGCACGTTCTCAACGGAATCGACGTCCGGGCGGCTCGCCTGGGTCATCCTCCGGCGGGTGTATGCGGAGAGGGCCTCGAGGTACCGGCCGGAGCCCTCGGCGTAAAGCACCCCGAGCGACAGGGAGGACTTCCCCGAGCCTGACACCCCGGCGATCCCCGTCATCTTCCCGAGCGGCACATCGACCGACACATCCTTCAGATTGTGCACGCGCGCTCCCCTGATCTCGATGCTCTCCGGGCCCTTTCCTTCCATGCTCTGCAGAATCCGCCTGCCGGATAAATCTCCATCGGGCCGCGCGCGCTCAGTACCAGCCGCGCCCTGCTGGTGCGCACATATAATATAAGGGAGTCCGTGATTAGCACGCGATTGCAATGGTCAAGGTGGAGATCAGGTACGGCAGGGACGGGACCCAGTCCGCCGAAGTGCCCGAGAAGAACTACATAGGCACCTATTATCCGAAGGACGTCGTCTGCGGCGATGCCGACGAGGTCATCAACGCTTCGCTGGACAACCCGATCGGGTCCGAGCCCATAGGGAAATTCCTGGAAGGCGGGAAGGACATCGTGTTCATCGTGAACGACGGCACCCGCCCGACCCCTACCGCCAAGGTCCTCGACGCGCTCTCCAAGAGGATGGACCTCCGTGCCGCCAGGTACCTCATCGCCACCGGCACCCACCGCGCGCCCACCGAGGAGGAGTACCGCAACATCTTCGGCGCTCATCTCGAGGAGCTCAGGGACAGGATCGTCGTCCACGATGCCAAGACCTCGGAGTGCGTGAACCTCGGGACCTCCAAGAACGGGACCCCCATGGAGGTCAACAAGATCGCCGTCGACGCCGACAGGCTGGTCATCATCACCTCCGTCGAGCCCCACTACTTCGCCGGCTGGACCGGGGGCAGGAAGTCCTTCCTCCCGGGCGTCGCCTCGTACCGCACCGTCGAGGCCAACCACAGGATGGCGGTCGGCATGGACGCCCAGGCCCTGAAGCTCGAGGGCAACCCCGTCCACGAGGACATGATGGACGCCCTCGAGGTCGTCCGGGGGAAGAAGATATTCTCAATCCAGGTGGTCATGGACCGCCACCACAGCATCTACAAGGCCGCCTCCGGCGACCTCAACGCCGCCTTCGCCCAGGCAGTGAAGTGGGGAGAGGAGGTGTTCATCGTCCCGGTGCCGGAAAAGGCCGACATCGTCGTGACCGCCGCGCCCTACCCGATGGACGTGGACCTTTATCAGTCCCAGAAGGCCCTCGACAACGGGAAATGGGCGCTGAAGAAGGGAGGCATAATGATCCTCGTCTCGAAGTGCCGCGAGGGCATCGGCAGCGATGCCTTCCTGAAGCAGCTCTCCACCTCGTCCGACCCGAAGGAGGTAATAGCCAACATCATGAAGGGCTACAAGCTGGGATACCACAAGGCGGCCAAGATGGCTGAGATCGCGACCTGGGCCAGCATGTGGGCGGTCACCGACCTCGACCCGGAGCTGCTGAGGAAGGCCAACATAACCCCCAAGAAGAGCGTGGAGGAGGCCGTGAGGGACGCGCTCGCCCTGAAGCCCGAGGGCAGGCTCATCGTCCTCGCCGAGGGCAGCGTCACCATACCCAGGCCCATGAAGGAGTGAGAGCATGTCAGGAAGCGTATTCACAACCGAGAAGATCGATATGGTGAGGGATGCCCTCAACACCTGCACCATGTGCGGGTTCTGCAAGAGCGTCTGCCCATCGTTCAAGGCCATCAACTGGGACACCGACCTGTCCCGCGGCCGCATAGTCATGACCTACGGCATTTCCGTGGGGCAGCTGAAGCCCGACGAGTCCGTGGTCAGGAGCATGTACACCTGCACCACCTGCGCGGACTGCGTCAGGAGATGCCCCTCCAAGGTGAAGATCGTCGACATCATCGAGCTCTGCAGGGCTGACCTGGTCAGCAACGGCTTCGCGCTCCCCAAGCACAAGCAGATGTGCCAGAACATCATCGACCACAACAACCCGTTCGGCGAGGAGAAGTCTGTGGCCGAGGTCATGAAGGGATGGGGCTACGAGCCCCATAAGGCGCCCATTGCGTACTTCGCCGGGTGCACCGCGACCTACCGCGCCGTGAAGACGGCGAAGGCGTCCCTGTCCATCCTGAAGAAGCTCGGCGCGGACTTCACCACCCTGCCCGAGGTCTGCTGCGGGTCCGTCATGTCCCGCGTCGGATGGCCTGAGGAGGAGAGGCTGAAGCTCTACAGGAAGAACGTCGAGGCGATCGAGGCCCTCGGGGTCAAGACCCTGGTCCTCTCCTGCGCCGGATGCTACAGGATGTTCAAGGTCGAGTACCCCAAGTACCTGGGCGAGCTCCCCTTCGAGGTCAAGCACATAACCGAGTTCCTGGCCGGCAGGAAGCTCGACCTGACCCCGCTCGGGGACGCGACCGTGACCTACCACGACCCGTGCCATCTCGGCCGCCACTGCGGCGTCTACGAGCCTCCCCGCGAGGTCATCGCGCAGTTCCCCGGCGTGAAGTTCAAGGAGATGAAGTACAACCGCTCCACCAGCCACTGCTGCGGCGGAGGCGGAGGGGTGCGCGCCGCGTTCCCCGAGGAGGCCGCGCAGATCTCCAACACGCGTCTCGACGAGGCCTCGTTCGCCGACATCCTGGTGACCACCTGCCCGTTCTGCGTCACCAACCTGTCCGCCCAGGTGGGCGACAGGAAGCTCAAGGTCGTCGACCTGGCCGAACTGGTGGACGAGCACCTGCAGCGACATGGACAATAAAGCGTTCTTCAGAGGGGGGCGCCCGCGCCCCCTGGTCATGGGCATACTGAACGTCACTCCCGACTCGTTCTCCGACGGGGGGAAGTGGAACGGCCCCGAGGCCGCCGTCCGCCATGCCTTCGAGATGGTCGATGCCGGGGCCGATATGATCGATATCGGCGCGGAGTCCACCCGCCCCGGCGCCGTCCCGGTCCCCGAGGCCGAGGAGCTGTCCAGGCTGATGCCCGTCCTGGAGAGGCTGATGCCCTCCCTGGACGTGCCGGTGTCGGTGGACACCTATAAGGCCGCGGTCGCCCGCGCCGCCGTCGGCGCCGGGGTATCGATGATCAACGACGTCTCCGGCCTGGCCGACCCGGACATGGCGCGCACGGCCGCGGAATGCGCCGTACCGCTGGTGGTCATGGCCTCCCATGGGGTCCCGGCGACCTTCAAGACCGATCAGATGTCTGAGGGCGCCGTCCCTTATGCCCTCGATTTCATCAGGGAGAGGATCGCCCGGGCGGAGGAGGTCGGCGTGAACGACGCTGACATAATAACCGATCCCGGGGCCGGATTCGGATTCGATGCAGGCCAGAGCATGGAGCTCATACGCCGGTCCTCCGACTTCTCGTTCGGAGGGAGATACCCGGTGCTCGTGGGGCCCTCGAGGAAGAGGTTCGTCTCCGTCCTGTACCCTTCCATGGACAGGGACGAGGCCACGGCGGAGATATGCGCGGCGGCGGCCGGGGCCGGAGCGGACATCGTCCGCGTCCACAACGTCGCCTGCACGGTCCGCCGGCTATCGCATCAGGACTGATAGCCGGCCCTCTTCCTTTCGACGGCGGCCTCGTGCTCCTTGCGGGCCCCGATGTACTCGCCCACGGGGATTATGGCGCAGGCGGCGAAGATGATGGCGCCGAACTTGGCGATTCCCCTGACGCCGACCTCGATGCTCTCCAGGCCGGTGCCCTCGGCGACCGAGGGTATGGTCAGGCTGTCGGCGGCCGATCCGAAGATGACTATCAGCCATACGGCGATGGCGATGCACCTGAGCACCCCTGCCGCGAGCTTCCCTTTGCTGCCGGAGCCGAAATACGTGCAGATGTTGGCGAGGACCAGAACGGGGATGTATCCGATCAGGGAGTTGAACACCAGCCCGCCGGGGCTGAGCATGTCCTTCATGCCCCCGCTGAGGCTGAACGCATTGTCGATCGTTCCGGATTCGAAGTATGATGCGATCATCAGGAGGAGCACGATGACGATCGCGGTCTCGATAACCGAGAACAGGATCCTGCGGACGATCCTGGATACGCTGTTCAGGTAGGGGGCGTCTTTCTTCTTCTGCTTCTCGATCTCTTTCTTCTCATCGTCCGAGCTCATGCTGCTGCCCCGTAGAATGCTTCGATCATGTCCGCGAACGCTTCGGCCTGCGCCTGGGTCATATCGTACGATCCCGTTCCGGACCCGGAATAGGACACAGTGACGGTGTCACCGGAGGAAAGGCTGCCGATCAGGCTGCGTATGCTTTCATATGCTGTCTCTCCGTCCCCGGATGCGGTGAAGGTGACGGTCTTCCCGTCAGAAGACACGTTCAGATTGAATGATGCATTGCATCCCGCGATCGCGATGGCGCAGTTCCCGGAACTGTCGCAGACGCTCTTCGCGATGTCCGACACGGACTTGGTGAAGCTTCCGCTCGGGACCGTCACCGTCATCGTCGCGCTGTCCCCGCTGCTCTCCATCGAGACCCCGCCCCCGAAGCCCATGTCGACCCTCAGGTTGAGTCCCAGATCGATGAACTTCTCGTTCATGAAATTGAGGTAGGAGAAGCTCAGTTTGGCCAGTACTGGTGTCTTGATCTCCCCGCTGTCCGAGTTCGAGCCCAGGCTGGCCAGGATGACGTAGGCGGGAACCGACATCTCCGCCTGCTCGGTGCGCGTGATGGAATCGGCCTTTACCGTTCCCACGTCGATGGTCCCCAGATAATAGCTCCCGCCGTCCGCGGCCAGGGAGAGCTCTATGGACACGTCCTCGATATCGGAGGGCATATGGGAGTCTATCAGGAAACTTTGGGCTTTTATGCTGACGTTCATCCCGTCGCCGCTGATTTCGGTCGAGGTCTCTCCGTCCGTGCTGATCTCTATCGGAGGATATTCTGACGGGACGGCCTCGGAGAATATGCCGTACCCGCAGGCGATGATGACCGCTGCGGCGATGATCTCGGCTATGAGCTTAGGGCCGTTCATGACCGAATATCGCGGACATGACTTAATACCATGTGCCCGAAATGTCGCGATTGAATCAGAAAATGTACCCCAGGATGAGGATGGCGGCGGCGCCTCCGACGGCCAGCACGGCGGCCAGGGCATTGTTCCTCTTCTCTTTCGCGATCCTCTTCTGGTCCTTGCTGTAGCAGTCCATGCAGCAGTAGGCCATATCGAAAGGGACGGCGCGTCCGCAGTACCTGCAGTGGTCGTGCGGAGGGAGATCGGCGGGCATGTTCCCTTGGATGCAGTACTTTGATTTATATGCCGGGGCCGTTCCTTCATAAGACGGTATGGGAGACTGCCCGGCAGGTCCGGGAGGAGATAGGATAGAGATGGTATGCTTGACGTTGGTCAACGCCGCGGACGGTTCCGAGATGGTGCTGTCCGCTTCGGGCGACAGCATGGAGAGATGCATCAGGAACTATTGGGCCGGCGAGGATTGCCTGGTCAGGGACGGCGTGAGGATAGTGCCTCCGGGAAGCGGTTCCGTTCTGCGCGACGGGTCCGTCCTCTCCATGGTGCCCAACCCGACCGTGCGAGGGGGACCATGGCACGCATGGACATCCTCGTGAACGAGAGCGCCATGGCGGCGCTCGCCGACATCGGTGACGGCGCGTTCGACAGCGGGGAGGATGTGCAGGGGGTCCTCAGAGGCACCCTCGGGGACCCTGCAACGATACGCTCGGCCGAGGTCTCCGCAGACCTGGCGGCGCCGGGCGCCGTGGGGTGGTTCCTCGCCTTCGGGAGCGGCAACCTGCCGTCCGCGGAGGACGAGGCGCGCCTCTCCGCCGGGTTCCGGGGGAGGCATTTCGCCGCCCTGATCGACCCGTCGGCATCGTCGATAACGTTCCTCATCATCGAGGGCGGGAAGGCGAGGTCTGCGAGGGCGGCCGTCCTGGAAGGCGTCTGACTCAGACCCAGATGGCATGGTTGGAGCGCATGGCGCCCTCGTCGGTGTCCATGCGCTTCATGAGGTCTGGCACCAGGCAGTCGAAGAAGACCAGCGCCGAATCCTCGAAGAGAGTTCCCAGCGGGGCCATGCTCCCGCTGCGGGCGTCCTTCTCTGGTTCGATGAAAATGCAGCAGTCTGCCAGCCTCGCGAGCTTGCAGTCGCGGTTGGCGGTGACCGCTATGACCTCGGACCCCAGGCGCTTGGCTATCTCGGCCGTCCTGTTCACCGACATGGTGTGGCCGGTGTTGGATATCAGGATGACGATGTCGCCCTTCCCGATTATAGGGGTGGTCATGTCACCCACGAAGTAAACGCGGAGACCCAGCTGTACCAGGCGGACGGCGAACATCTGCCCCACGAGGCCGGACCTCCCCGCTCCGAATATGAAGATCCTCTTGGCCTCCAATATGGAGACGGTGAGCCTCTCGGTGTCCTCGGATGGTATGCGCGACAGGGTCTCCCTGATCTTCGTCTCGATGTAGTCGATGCTGTCCAACTTCACTCACTGTCTGCCTCATCGTTGGGATCGGCGGGAGCGAGCTCCCCGTCAGCGATGGCCTCGGCCTGCAGCTCCCTGCGCTTCTCCTTGAGCTGTTTGGCGGCC
>Ga0256406_1002125_pt1 | contig 29274 bp, 31 predicted proteins | sample RumenRJG_03DNA_FD_185986 | JGI IMG/M metagenome (GOLD analysis project Ga0256406, IMG submission 185986) | Bovine rumen microbial communities from Lethbridge, Alberta, Canada - RJG_03 | ecosystem: Host-associated > Mammals > Digestive system > Stomach > Rumen | place: Canada: Alberta | collected... | reverse complement strand
GTAAGGGGATGGTGGCTACATATTGATGTTGTGCTGTTGCTTTTTACTGAAAGCTGCTACTAACGACTCATAAATCTACCCTTAATCGTGTATTGGATGATAGTTGCGGATTTTAGGGAAAACAGTTTTTATTATCCTTGCAGCCCTCTCTGTTGCTGCATGTAGTAGTAGTGATCCTGAATATGTGGACCCTGAGGCCCACGAGAAAACCATACAGCTGAATGAGAAGTATGGTCCTGTGCTGGTGGGTACCTGGCACTTCGAGAAGATTGGTGAGAAACAGCGCTATTTCGAGCGACTGACATTTCAGACAGACGGCACGCTGACAGGGATGCGGAAATGGCAGAAGCGCGAACTCGTCACCATCAATGGCGAACAGGTCTATACCGATTGGGAGGATGTGGAACTGGGCGTCTGGGAAGACGAAGACGTCAAGCAGAACGGCACTTTCTCCGGCACCTGGAAACTGCGCTACTGGGATCCCTATGGAGATGGGAAGCAAAACTATCTGGAACTTTCTGCCAAATACGATAATAAGGATATTGACTTTGCAGCCTACCAGTATAATGCCGTCTTCGACTATGCCGACGAGACGACACTCCGCTTCAAGAGCTATTATATAAGTGGTGAAAATGGCTGGATGATTTTCCAAAGAGGAGAAGCCGAACCAAGCTTCTAAAAATTTTTTTCTTTCGTTTGCAATGTTTCTGTCATTTTCTGCGTATATATAAATGTAAGACTAAAATAATCATGACAGAAACCGAGACAAACCTCATAGCGGGACTGCTCAAGAAAAGTCCCAAAGCCCAACAGCAGATGCTCGACCTCTATGGTCTTGATGTCTTTGCACAGGTGGTGCGAATCGTCTCTGTCATCGAGAATGCCGAAGAGGTCTATCAGGATGTCTTCATCAAGGTCTTTAATAATATAAATAGGTATAACGCCGAAAAATCCTCGCTCAAGACCTGGATTTCGCGCATAGCCTATAACGAGTCTATCAGCTTCCTGAGACACAAAGGGATGCCAGTCGTCTACTTTGAAGATCAGGGCGACAAGGCCGAGGCATTATCAGATACGGAGGTGGACGAGACCTTCGGACATGCCAACCAGGAAACGGTACAACTGATCCGATCGGCATTGAAATATCTGCCTCCTGACGAGCGAGCCATCATCACAATGTTCTATTATGATGAACTGAGCTTAAAGGAAATTGCCGACATCACAGAGTCGATACCGTCAACTATCGCCTCGAAACTAAGCAGAACGAGAAAGAAACTTTGTAGAATCATCAAAATGTTACAGTCATGAACGAGGACAAACTCAAAACTTTATTGGAGCAGGACAAGAACCTGCGCGACGCCATCCGGATGGAAGAGGCGGAGGGTCCTCAGATGCCTGCCGACCTCAACGCCCGTCTGATGCAGAGAGTTCAGCACCCTTCTGCGAAGGAAAGGAGCAAGAAGAAGTGGTGGCCCTGGATTGCAGCAGCCTGTGTGGCTGGCTTCATGATGGTGTACCTGACCCCACCAAAGGACACAACGATGGGAACAGGCATGAATCAGGAAGTAGCCGTAAAGGTGGAACCCAAGCAGGCAAAGCCTCAACAGGACGTTCAACAGGAAATCATCCTGCCAGAAGCACCTGTGAAGGAAGCGCCTAAACAGATAGCACAGAGCACGCCTGCCAAGCCCAAGAAGCAGCAGACGCCTGTTGTAGAAGAGCCACAAATAGCTCAAGAAACAGCTCCTACAGAAACGCTCAAGGCAGAAACACCAGCTATCGCTCAGGCAGCTACCACAACACTGACAGAACGCGACGTCCCCATTACCCGTCCAGAGAACCTGAAGTACACCCCAGAGGAGATGGCCCTGATGAAGAAACAAGCTAACGAGGCCTACCTAAAATGGGTGGAACTGGAACTGGAAATCGCAAAATATCATTTAGAGCAAACTGCTCAGAAATAATGTGAAAATGTAACAATTAAAAATGTAAAAATTAAAATTACGAGATATGAAACGTATATTCATCATGCTGCTCATTGCTTGCAGCGCCATAACAACCATTAGTGCCGATCCGTTGGCAAATCCTCAGAAGAAACCTGAGACCGTTATCGCTACCCTGAACGCCATCATCGCTAAGTTTGGCTTGAACGAAGGACAGGTATATTCCGTGAATCGCAACCCCAATACGAGTATCATCGAGTCGAGTACGAAGATTGTGCCCTTCCGCTGTTCAGCCAACAGTATGCAAAACGATAATGTGCTGAAGGCTGTGGCTCTGAACTTCCCCAAAGAGGAACCTCTGGCTTATCAGTTCCTGCATATCCAGCCTGGCAGCAAAGAGAATTTCTCACTGAAGGTCATTACCGAAAATGGTAAGACTCAAGGCACCCAGCACATTCGTACCAATAAGAATCAGGAGATGTGGCTCATGTGCTGCAAGAATCCTGAGAACCCTACGTTGCGTGATGCCTATGCCGTCACTTGGGAATATATGCACGACCAGAAGAATCAGGTATTGGGCACCGTGTATATGATTACCTCGCTGCGTCCCGACCTCTTCGAGAAAAGTATGAGCACTGACCTCTACGCGAAAGATCAGGATGGTTCAAGAATGAGGTTCACCCTCGAAGGCCGTGTAGGCGATGACCTGAAGGATTCTCTCTACGTGTTCTATATAGCTGAAACGGCTGAGCAGCTCAACAATGCTACAGACGATAGCTTTACATTTACGATGCCTGTCATAAACGGCCGTTTCGGTATCTCTGTTGAAAATGACAAGCCTTTTGTGGGTCGTATCCGTACGGTGATGCCCGATGGCTCGCTCTGTCAGCTGTGGACAAACATCGACTGTGTGCCTGGTGAGACCTATCATATCACCACTCATAACGGTTGGTACGAGGAGGACCGCGACTACGAGAACCGTGTAGGTCGCTATAGCGGTAAGAGTCTGCTGAATGCACGACAAATTGCCGGAAATGATGATGTGGATATATTAGAGGTCGACTCCATACCAGTAGTAGATGACGTACCAGTAGATTATGTCAATGGTGAAGGAACGAATAGAAGAGTAGATCAGTGGAGAGAGAACCTGACTACGAAACAGAAAGTTCAGTTTGTGTCAAAGGCTCAGACCATTGATACTTATGAAAAGGTTTTGAAACAAAGCTATGACCTGATTGGTAAGGAAATTAATGGCATGAGAGATCCTTTCCGTATCAATAGTGCTTTCGATATAATCTACAAGCAGAATAAGACGTTTGACAATAATGTGCAAGACTTCGTGAAATTTGGGCTCAACACGGGTTTACCCAAAGAATCGTTGCCGGATTTCTATAAAAAGGTTCTGGATTTGTATAGTAAACAGAATCAGGCAATCGCCGAATTTTATAAGGAATACGGCTCTTACACCAAGTCAGCCCGCAAAGTCCAAAAGCAAGTCAACAAGTTTACGGAGAAATACATGAATGAAATGATTAAACTGATGAAATAATCATATTGAACGCAAATAGTCCTACGACCTACAGAAGTGAGGCTAATCATAAGAAAAAGGAGGAGAAAATTCATTTCTTCTCCTTTTTCTTTTGGTTCTTTGTCCATTTTTTCTTACCTTTGCCCTCAGGTTACTAAAAACTACAACTATAAAATGAAGCAATTATACATCTTACTATTGGCATTGCTGACTGGAACATCGGCCAGCGCACAGACAGAGTTGACAACATCTGAGGCAAAATCACTCTATAAGACTGTCTCTAAGAAGCGACAGAGCGTGCACGACCCATCAGTGGTGTATGAACCTAACAGCAAACGCTATTATATCTTTGGTTCGCATCGTGCCCAGGCCTATACCACTGACCTGCAGAACTGGACGTGGTTCACGTCGCCCTGGAAGGTAGGCAGTAATAATAATGCCAGCAACGAGAATGCTTTTGTAACGCCCAAGGTGACGAAGGTGAAGAAAGGTGGCGTAGAGGTTGACTTGCCTGCTTTCAATGCCAAGGAATGGGCAGCACGTACGGATGCCAGCTATGATATCAACGGCAATATGTGGGCGCCAGATGTTATCTGGAACCCTGTAATGCAGAAATGGTGTCAGTATCTGAGTGTGAACGGCGATAAATGGCACTCCAGTATCATTCTGCTCACATCAGATAATATTGAAGGTCCCTACGAGTATCAGGCACCTGTGGTCATCAGCGGTTTTGATAATGGCAGTCACTCGTTCAAGGATACAGACGTGGAACTGGTTCTTGGCACCATGACTACCCTACCCACACGCTATAACAGTCCGTGGGCAAGCACCACGAAAGCCAGTATGCCCAACAATATTGACCCCTGTGTCTTTTATGACGAGGAAGGCAAACTCTGGATGGCCTATGGCTCTTGGAGTGGCGGCATCTTCATCTTGCAACTGGATGAGGAGACAGGTCTGAGGGATTATGACGTGACCTATTCTGTAGCCAGTGGCGACCCCTATTTTGGAAAACGCATAGCTGGAGGCTACTACGTATCTGGCGAGGGTGCCTATATAGAATATATTGGTGGCTACTACTACCTGTTTATGAGTTATGGTTTTCTGGATCAGAAGGGCGGTTACGAGATGCGCGTATTCCGTTCTAAGAAACCTGACGGTCCCTATACTGATGGTGGTACACGTAGTGCTGTATTCCCCAGTTATAGCCTCAACTATGGTCCTAACGCAACAGCCCGTGGTGAGAAACTGATGGGTCCTTACAGCCACTGGGGCTATATGTCGCTGGGCGAGCGTTCTCAGGGGCATAACTCTGTGATTGCTGCTCCCGACGATCGCACCTATCTGATTTACCACACCCGCTTCTGTGATGATAATAAGGATGTCAACGAAGGTCATCAGGTGCGTGTTCACCAGTTGTTCCAAAACAAGAACGGCTGGCTGGTGGCATCACCCTTTGAATATAACGGCGAGACCATCACCAATACGGATATCACCACCAAGCAACCCTTCACCACAGATGAGATAGCTGGCACCTACCAACTGCTGGTTCATAAATACCCCAACGACCATAACAATCTGGAGCAGGTAGAACCTGTCACTATCGTATTGAATGCTGATGGCACTATCACAGGCAGTAAGACGGGTACATGGAGTATCGATGAGGGCACGCACTACATCACCCTTAACATGAGTAATAGTATCTATTATGGTGTGGTGTATGAAGAAACGATGGACTATACCAATATGCATGCTGTCGCTATTACTGCCGTAAGTAATGGTGGCGTAAGTGTATGGGCCTATAAACTGCATCCTAAGTATGAGCTGGCTTATCAGGTCAAGACGCAAAAGCTGCCTGTCAGCAATAACAAGAATATCAAGCAGAACACAGACCTCTATGGCAGTATGCCGCTCTATGGCGACCAGACCACTCTTGAATGGACCAGCAGCAATCCGGCTGTGATCAACAACTATGGCAAATACTATCCCCTGGGACTCGCAGAGGATACGGAAGTAACGCTGACAGCCCGTCTCATCTGTGGTAATTATTTCTGGCAAGAGGCATTCGTTGTCAAAGCCCTCTCAGAGGCAAATGCCAAGAACAATAATACGACCTGGGCCGATGGTATGCTGGCTCATTATGAATTTGATGATGCTGAGCTGGCCAACAAACTGAACCCATCAGAAAAAGCATTGCTGAAGAAAAACGGTACTGCAATCGCTCCTACTGTTGACGATACGGAATTATTGCGTAATGGCAATACCGTGCATCTGAACTTTGGTGCCAATGGTAAGGAGAGCTATGTAGCCATTCCCAACCCACTAAAGGGAAAAGACCTCGCTAATGGTGCCACTATCTCGTTCTTCGTGAAGCGTACAGATGATAACCTGTGGGATGCGCTCTTTGGTATGGAGAACAACGGCCAGCGCCTTTATATGACAGGCAATCTGTATGTAGGCTTTAATAATGGTAGTGGCAATTATGTAGATATCAACCACCCTGAGACAGTGAAGACAGGAAAACTGACACCAGGCAAATGGGATATGGTGACCATCACCTTCTCGCGTACTGTCAATTCTTCATCAGGTGGCATCACTATCTATGTAAACGGCAACAAGACGACGGATAAATACAAGGAGTCGCTCAATGGAAAAGAAGCCACCACCAAACAAGGCTTCGACTATAACCTCATACTCGACCTCATGGCTTCAAGTGATGAACTGTGGTTAGGAAAAGGCTCGTTCTGGGGTTCTGCCGATGTACGTCTTGACGATGTGATGGTCTACGACCGCGTGCTCAATCTGCTGGATGTTATGGCGCTACAACAGATGACTGATCGCAGCAACATGAATGGTAAGACAACTGGCATTGAGGAAAATGTAATCATTGAAAAATGTAAAAATGATATTATCTGCGACTTGCAGGGACGCCGCATAGAGAATCCACGAAGAGGTGGACTCTATATCAGAAACGGTAAAAAGATACTGGTACGCTAATTATCAATTATCCGCTCGACCTTTGGTCGCTTGCTACCGAAGGGACGCAAGAATTGTCAATTCCTTACAGCAGGTCCAGACAACGCTCAATGAATATGCCGCAGCAGCGATCTTCCACATCGCGGTTGCGGTATATCATTTCTCGTACTACGTCCATCGCCTGACGGGTGCTGGCAGAGAGTGACTCCTGCTTCATCAGATGACCAATAAGCACAGCAGAAAAAATATCACCTGTGCCGTGATACAGTCCAGGAATCTCGTCGTAGTCGTGGAAGAAGTATTTGCCTGTAGCAGCATCATAGCCGCACACCTGATTCTTGTTGTCGATAAAGCAACTGGTGATGATAGCAGAGCGCGTGCCCAACTTCACCAGCTTATCCAGCAAATCGCAAGCCTCGCGACGCGTCATACCATTCTGCTTGAAAGGTTCTCCTACCAGATGACAGGCCTCCGTATAGTTTGGGAATATCAGATGTGCCACGCTGACCATCTCACGCATCAGTCGCACCTGGTTCTCGCCTATACCATTATATAATTTACCTCCATCACCCATCACAGGGTCCACGAAGATGGTACATCCCTGTCCGGCCTGATCCCTACAGAACTGCGCCACCAGTCGCGACTGTTCCTCGCTGAACATCAAACCCGTACAGATAGCATCAAAACGGAAACCCAGCTTTTTCCAGACGGGCAAGGTCTGGCGCATATACGCTGTGGTGTCCTGCATGGCAAAATCACCATAGTCGAGGGTGTTAGACACTAATGCCGTTGGCAGATTAAATGCAGGAATACCCATATACGACAAAATAGGCAGCATGGCGGCCATACCCACCTTGCCATATCCTGCAACATCATTTACTAAAAGAACCTTTTTCAACTTTCAACTATCAACTATGAATTAACACAAAGCAGGTTTTTCTGCAACTGTTGTGCGCTGCTGGCACCTACCAATACAGAGGTAACGCCACGCTGCTGCAGAATCCATTCCAACGCCATCTGCGACAAAGGCTTACCCTGCTCCTGCGCTTGTTTGTTGTAAGTGCGGAGTTTTGCCAATAGCTCTTCTGTGAGCATACTCTCCTTCAGGAATTTCCCTTTCGACATACGTGAATCCGCAGGAATACCATTCAGGTAACGGTCTGTCAGCAGACCCTGTGCCAGAGGTGAGAACGAGATAAAGCCAATACCCTTCTCAGCACAGAAATCCAGGATACCCTCTTCCTGAGGCGCACGGTCGAGCATATTCAGGCGACCCTGATAAATCAGCATGGGCACATCGCGCTCACGCAGGTACTGCTCAGCAAACTTTGTGGCTTCCAAGGGCCAGCGCGAGATACCTACATACAAGGCTTTTCCGCTACGCACAATATCCACCAAAGCCTGGAGTGTCTCCTCCAGAGGTGTCTCAGGGTCATAACGATGACTATAGAAAAGATCCACGTAATCCAGGTGCATACGCTTCAGACTCTGGTCGAGCGAAGCCATCAGGTATTTCCTGGATCCCCAATTGCCGTAGGGACCAGGCCACATATCATAACCTGCCTTGGTAGAGATGAAGAGCTCATCACGATAAGGCGCGAAGTCATCATCCATCAGCCGGCCCATCGTCTCTTCTGCAGAACCATAAGGAGGTCCGTAGTTATTAGCCAGGTCAAAGTGCACCACACCATGATCGAAGGCATAATGCGATATCTCTCTGGAACGTTCGTAAGAGTCCACACCACCAAAGTTATGCCAGAATCCCAGCGATACCTTTGGCAACATAACACCAGAGCGTCCGCACCTCTCAAACTTCATTCCGCCATCATAACGCAGCGGGTCTGCAAAGTATTTATCCATAGACAATAAAAATTTGTGTGCAAAGTTATAAAAAAAAGTAGGTAAAGTGTAAAAATAACCAAAAAAAAGAATAAAATATTGCACATTTACCCCCTGTGTGTGCACACAAAGGGCAGTTTTTTAGTAAAAAGTTTGCGTAATTGAAAGAAAATGAGTTACTTTGCATCCGATTTTCGAAAAGATTATCGTAAAAAGATTGAATATTAACATTAAAAAAAGGAAAAAATTATGTCAGAAATTGAAAGCAAAGTAAAGGCTATTATCGTAGACAAACTGGGTGTTGACGAGGCAGAAGTAAAGCCCGAGGCAAGTTTCACCAATGATCTGGGTGCAGATTCACTGGATACCGTTGAGCTCATCATGGAGTTTGAAAAGGAGTTCGGCATTTCTATTCCTGACGATAAGGCAGAGAAGATTGGCACCGTTGCTGATGCTATCGCTTATATCGAAGAGAACGCAAAATAAATTAAAAAGGAAAAGTGAAGAGTGAAGAATTTGCTGCCGCCTTACTTCACCATAACATGGAGCGCGGTAGCAAATTTTTCACTTTTCTTTTTTCACTATTCCCTTAAATTAGAGTTATGGAATTAAAAAGAGTGGTTGTGACAGGCCTTGGCGCAGTCACCCCTGTGGGAAACACCCCCGACGAAATGTGGAAGAATCTCCTTGCAGGAGTTAGTGGTGCAGCCCCTATCACATCTTTCGATACAACCAACTTCAAGACAAAGTTTGCTTGTGAGGTGAAGAACCTCAACGTAAACGACTTCCTCGATCGCAAGGAGGCTCGCAAGATGGACCGCTACACACAGCTGGCCCTGATTGCTGCCAAGCAGGCTGTTGAGGACAGTAAGATGGATTTGGAAACCATCGACAAGAACCGCATCGGTGTTGTTTACGGTGTAGGTATCGGTGGTATTAAGACTTTCGAGGACGAGATTACCTATTATGGTGTTCATCGTGCAGATGGTCCTAAGTTCAATCCCTTCTTCATTCCTAAGATGATTGCCGACATCGCAGCCGGACAGATTTCTATCATGTACGGCTTCCATGGTCCCAACTATATCACTTCATCTGCCTGCGCTTCTTCAAGCAACGCACTGGCTGACGCCTTCAACCTGATTCGTCTGGGTAAGGCCAACGTCATTGTAGCTGGTGGTGCCGAGGCAGCTATCTGCGAGAGCGGTGTAGGCGGTTTCAACGCTATGCACGCCCTTTCAACCCGCAATGATGAGCCCGAGAAAGCAAGTCGTCCTTTCAGCGCCAGTCGCGACGGTTTCGTCATGGCCGAGGGTTCTGGTTGCTTGATTCTCGAGGAACTGGAGCACGCTAAGGCTCGTGGTGCCAAGATTTATGCAGAGATGGTTGGTGCTGGTATGAGTGCTGATGCACATCATATCACTGCTTCTCATCCTGAGGGTCTGGGTGCTAAGCTGGTGATGCAGAACGCCCTTGAGGATGCTGGCATGAAGCCTGAGGATATCGACTATATCAACGTACACGGTACTTCTACCCACGTTGGTGATATCTCTGAGGCAAAGGCTATCAAGGAAGTATTTGGTGATGCAGCTTACAAGCTCAATATCTCGTCAACCAAGTCAATGACTGGTCACCTGCTGGGTGCTGCTGGTGCCGTAGAGGCTATGGCCACTGTGCTGGCTATCCAGAACGACATCATTCCTCCCACCATCAACCACGAGGACGGTGACGAAGATCCTGAGATTGACTATAACCTCAACTTTACCTTCAACAAGGCACAGAAGCGTACTGTACGCGCCGGTCTGAGCAATACGTTCGGCTTTGGTGGTCACAACGCTTGTGTGGTATTCAAGAAGTATGAGGCTTAACGATATCATCGACCGTATAAAGCTCCCTTTCCGCAAGGAGAAGGAGCTTTTTTCTTCTCTTCACGCCATCATTGGCTTCTATCCCCACGATATCAAGTATTATAAGATTGCGCTGACCCATAAGAGTAGCGGACAGCGTAATGACAAGGGTCGCCCCCTGAATAACGAACGACTTGAGTTCCTGGGCGATGCCCTGCTTGATGCCGTGGTGGGACATATTGTATTCGAGCATTTCGAAAACAAGCGTGAGGGCTTCCTCACCAATACCCGTTCTAAGCTGGTGAGTCGTGAGACCCTGGGAAAACTGGCTCAGGAGATGGGACTCACCGAACTCATCCAGAGCAACACCTCCAAGCGTTCACACAACAGTTATATGGCTGGTAATGCCTTCGAGGCACTTGTTGGCGCTATCTACCTGGATCAGGGCTATGATGCCGTGATGCGTTTCATGAAGACACGTATTCTGGCTCAGATGGTCAATATCGACAAGGTGGCTTATAAAGAGGTGAACTTCAAGTCGAAACTGCTGGAGTGGACCCAGAAAAACCGGGTGAAGATGGCTTTTGAGATTCTGGAAGAAGACAAGGACAACGAGGGGTCACCCATCTTTGGCTTCCTCGTCAAGATAGAGGGCGTAGAAGGTGGTAAGGGCAAAGGCTACTCCAAGAAGGAAGCGCAACAGGCTGCCTCACAAGAGACTCTGCAGCGCCTCCGTCGCGAGCCACAGTTCATTGACGCCATCTTCCAGGCTAAGTCTGAGCGTACCAAGATGGAAGAGGAACCCACAGCCATTGCACCTGATTTGGAGAAAGAGAAGGAGTTTATTATCTCAACTGAGAATGGAGAACTGAAAACTGAGAGGTATGATAACCTTCAGGACGAGCAGGCTTCTGAAAACGAAAACAGCAAAACTAATCCCACCTCTCAACTCTCAGATCTCAATTCACAATTAGACAATGAGTTCGATCTCTCTGATATCACACACCAGCCCAAGGAACTCTCTCGCGAAGAGATCATAGCTGCTGCCGAGGCCGCAGCCTATGAGTCATAATCCGAAAGTTATATGAAGGCAGCAGTCGTCGGTGGAGGTGCGGCAGGATTCTTTCTTGCCATCAATCTCAAGGAGATGTGTCCACAGATGGACGTAACCATCCTTGAGGCCTCGCACCACGTACTTGCCAAGGTAAAGATCTCTGGTGGCGGACGCTGCAACTGCACCAATTCCTTTGAGGAGGTCAAAGACCTGCAGAGCGTCTATCCGCGAGGCCATCGCCTACTGAAACGTCTCTTCAAACAGTTTGACCATCGCGATGCCTACCAGTGGTTTGAGAGCCGAGGTGTCAAACTTGTTACGCAGCCAGACCAATGCGTCTTCCCACAGTCGCAGGATTCACAAACCATCATCAACCTCTTTCTCAATGAGACACGTCGTCTTGGTGTAACCATCAAGACAGGCTGTCGCATCAATAGTCTTGATGAACTCTCTGATTATGACTTCATCGCCATCACCACAGGTGGCATGAATTCCCACTCATCTCTCACCTCTCATCTCTCACCTCTCATCCCTCCCGTGCCCTCGCTCTTCACCTTCAATATAGAAGAGCAGGCCTTGCGAGATTTGATGGGTACCGTCGTAGAGGCCACCGCCATGATTCCAGGCACTAAGATGCGCGCCTCTGGTCCGCTTCTCATCACCCACTGGGGCATGAGTGGCCCGTGTATCCTACGCCTCAGCAGCTATGCTGCACGTGTGCTTAGTGAGCACCATTATCAGATGCCACTATCGGTAAACTGGACATCCCTGAAGGAAAACGAGGTACAACAGGAATTAGCGTCATTCTGCCGACAGTACGCGCAAAAGCAACTGACCACCATGCGTCCTTTCGACCTGCCCCAGCGCCTGTGGAACTACCTCACGGAGAAAGCCCTTGCTGGCAGAGCGCATGCCCCCTGGGGAAGTCTCAACCAAAAGGAACTGAACCGTCTGACCAACAGCCTCATCAACGATACCTATCAGATAGCAGGTCGTGCACCCTTCAAGGACGAGTTCGTCACCTGCGGCGGCATCGACCTCGCCTCTGTCAACCCCTCAACACTTGAGAGTCGTGAGCATCCCCACCTATATTTCGCTGGCGAGGTGCTCGATATCGACGGCGTCACAGGAGGCTTTAATTTTCAGGCTGCCTGGACCACCGCCTATGCCGTTGCCACTGCCATTGCAGCAGAACATAGTTGTTAATTATTTGGGAATCCATAGAAAAGCTGCGAAGGCCTATTTCCATAGGTCATTATAAGTAAAATAACGAAAAAAGTCCGAATTATTTGTTTATTTAAAACTTTTTCGTAATTTTGCAAGCAAAGAGTAATTACATCTATTATAGAACCTTTATTTTATCAGGTAATTAATGTCATTGACAGAAACAAAAACATATAAGAAAATCCATTTTGCTGTAATGGCTATTGAGGCTAGTGCAAAGAAAGCGCAAACTTCAGGCAAGATAATGCATGATCGTTTGAAAGCACAGGGACTTATACATAAACGCCTGCTCACTCATTATGATATGCTGCATACGCAAAGTATAGATTGGGTGGCTGATGATACTCTGGAAACATTAAATAATTGGGAAATAGAGCAAAGAAGCTTATGACTATTACTCTCTATCATGGCTCAGATGTTGTTGTACCACAACCACTGGCAAAGGTCGGAAGAAATAATCTGGACTTTGGCCTTGGTTTTTATGCTACAAAGATAAAGAAACAAGCAGAGTCATGGGCAATTGTTATTGCGAGCAGGAAGGGTAGAGCGACAACACCGATAATCAGTCAATATAAGTTTAATCTCGACAGCGCTAAAGCTGATGGTATACGTTTCAAGGTATTCGAGGAATACAATTTGGAATGGCTGGACTACGTTGTAGCTTGTCGCCAAGGAAAAACGGCTTGGAAACAATATGATATTGTGGAAGGTGGCGTAGCTAATGATAATGTCATTGATACTGTTGAAGATTATGAAAAAGGTATCATTACTGCAGAACAAGCTCTTGGACAACTTCGCTATAAAAAAGTGAATCACCAAATATGCTTTATCAATCAAAAAGTGATAGATAACTATCTGATATTTGAAAAGAGTATCACAATTAGCACAAAAGAGTAGTAATTATGAGAGATAACGTGTTGTGGCGTAAACAAAGCCATATCATTATGATGTTGGCAAAGACTCTGCATATAGATGCTGAGCGGGCTCTTGATTTGTACTATTCTACAAAGACAGCAGAGATGCTTGCCGATGCACGTTACGGTCTACAATTAATGAGTGACCAATATATATTAGATGATATCTTGACAGAGATTAGAAATGAAAATAAATAATAGATTTAAAAACTGGTGCCCCATGAATTTGGGACACCAGTTTTTTAAAATAAAGGCGGGATATCTGTCACAGATGCCCGCCCGAAGAGAGATTTATAGAAAAAATAATGATGTGTTTTACTTCTTAGCCAAGAGTACAAAGGGTTCCTTTACAGCCGTCTCGCTGACCAGTTGGAAGGAAGCCGATGGACGGTCACGATGATAACAAATCACGTGGTTGATACTATCCTTCAGCGTATATACCATTCTGTCCAGAGGCTGGTCAAAACGGTTTGCCTTTTGATTATAGCGACAGAACTCAGCAAAATAGTTATTATCCGTCAATGTATAATCATAGCGAGCCGTACACTCCCAATCACGATGACTGTCGTTCCAGCGATAGGCCACACGGTTCTTCAGTGTACCATCAAGAGCATAGTCATATTCATACTTCAGATGAGGCGTCAGTGTGATATCACCCTTGCTGTTGGTTGTCTTCTGATAGACAAACATCGTGGTGATGTCCTTACCCTTCCGTTCGGCATTATAGCAATAATCGCCGTCGGCCTTATTAGACACTGCCTCATAGACATTATTCACGGTCTCAGAGGTGAGAACTTGTGCCTTAGCGCTCATGGCTGCCACGCACATCAGAGTTGCAAATACAAACTTTTTCATAATCATGCGTTGTTTAATTAACTGTTTCTATCCGTTAGACGCACGACTAGTTTGTTTTATTACAACTTTTTTCTATTTTTTTTCTTGGTGAACAAATTCAGGTCTATACAACTGCCCATTGTCTCGTAGCCCTGGGCATTGAAATGCAACCAGTCGTTCTCGAAAAGAAACGCTTTCTGCATAGCTTCCGGATCCTGAGGATTACGCACAGACTTATCGAAATCGATAATGCCATCCAGCAGTTCAGTGGTACGAATCCACTCGTTGAGTGTGCTGCGGCCTTTCTCATGGTCAGCATTGTAATAGTTGTTGCCCTTGAACGGCGTGATGGTACCACCAAATACGAGGATACCCTTCTGGTGAGCCTCTTCGATTATCTGCTTATAGACCTCAATGATATTTTCTGCTGTCTGCACACCATTCCATGAAGAACCCAGGTCGTTCACAGCCTCGAAAAGGATGATCCACTTCACACCCTCCTGACCAAACAGGTCGCGATGATAGCGATCCTTACCTGTAGGACCAAGTCCGCCACGCAACACACAGTTGCCACCGATACCCATATTCAGCACACCTATCTTATTTGTAGCTTTATTGGCCAGCAGACGGCGCGAGAGCACATCTGCCCAACGGTTCTGCTCATTGGTCGTAGAACCGCGTCCGTCCGTGATAGAGTTGCCCAGGATGGCTACGGCACCAGCTTTCTTTGATGCCTCCACCTCCAGCGTCTGGATATTATACCAGTGGTCTGTACGGATAGCACCAGTGAAATCGGTGGTATTGCCTTCTTTCAGATAAGAAGAAGTACGCGATCCGGGATGTCCGCTCACTGAAGGAGAGGTCTGTCCGTAGTGGATGGTGATAGCCACGTTCTCGCGATTGCCAATGGGGAACTTCACTGCATCAGACACAATCATGCCGCCTGCAGGAATCGTAACCGACTGCTTTCCGTCGAAAGTAAGACTCACCGTTGATGCCTCATTAATCTCGCTACTGCTGCCTGCGGTCTTCGCAATCGACAACTCAATAGCCTTAATCTCCGTAGGTTCCTTGCTGAACTCGTTGGTGAGTTTCAAGCGCACCTTCTTACCACCTATCGACACCTGCACAATCTGACGCAGGGAGTTGTTGGTCAGTCCTGGTGCCGGCGGATTATTATGACGTTCTACAAGTTGTGGAGCTGTGCCCCATGTACCTACCCAGTGACCCTTGGCCAGTGCGATGCCTGCTGTGAGCAGACAAGCGAATAAAAGTGTTGTTCTTTTGTTCATTGTTTTATACGGTTTTTAGGTTGATGAAACAATCCGTTTTTCTCTAACCATCCATTATTGGTTGTGCAAAGATAATCTTTTTTCCTTGAATATCCCCATTGTTTAAAAATAAATTTGTACTTTTGTGGCCGGATTACTAAAAACTATATGATGAAAAAGTATTTACTATTGGCCTTAGCCACGATGACACTGAACCAGACGGTCTGTGCCAAAGATGTGTTTGTCAACACCCCCAAAACCACACTGATGCTCTCTGTAAATGATGGAGAGACGCCTCGTATCCAGTATTATGGCTCGCGCCTCAAAGCCAGTCAGGCTGATGAGGTCCATGCTGCCAGAAGTCTTAACCAGGACGCCTATCCTGCCTTTGGCCGCGACAGCTTTGATGAGACGGCGCTCAGCGTGACCCATGCCGATGGCAATATGTCAACCGAACTGGTGGTGACAGGGTGCAGACAGGAGGGCGACCAGACTATCATCACGCTAAAGGATAAGAAGTACGATTTCTTCGTGGACCTTTATTATAAAGCCAACAACCAGAGCGATGTGATTGAGACCTGGACGGTGCTTCGTAATGGCGAGAAGAAGCCTGTGAAACTGGAACAATATGCCAGTGGTGTGATGCCCCTTCGTCAGGAGGGTGCCTGGCTCACGCATTTTCATGGTTCGTGGGGACAGGAAGCCACGATGACGGAAGAGCCTCTGACTGCCGGACTGAAGGTCATCGTGAATCATGATGGTGTGCGCACGGCGATGGACGATCGTGCTGAGGTGATGATTTCGCTCGACGGCAAACCTCAGGAGAATAGCGGACGCGTGATTGGTGCGGCACTCTGCTGGACTGGTAATTACAAGTTGCGCCTTGAGACCCGCGGCAAGTATCAGCACACGTTGTTGGCTGGTATCGACGACCTGCATACAGCCTATACCCTGAAGAAGGGCGAACAGTTCGAGACGCCTAAACTGGCGCTTTGCTATAGCGAAGAGGGAAAAGGCGGCGTGAGTCGTGCCTTCCATCGCTGGGGACGCAACGGACAACTGCATAACGGCAAGGCCCTTCGTGAGATTCTCCTGAACTCATGGGAGGGTGTCTATATGAACGTCAACCAGGAGGTGTGCGAACAGATGATGGATGGTTTGAAGGAACTGGGTGGCGAACTCTTCGTGGTCGATGATGGCTGGTTTGGCCGCAAGTATCGTCGTACGTATGATGATAAGGCCCTGGGCGACTGGATCACAGATACGGTGAAGTTGCCCAAGGGTATCCCTGCCCTCGTCAAGGCAGCCGAGGACCGCGGACTGAAGTTTGGTATCTGGATAGAGCCAGAGATGACCAATAGCGCCAGCGAACTCTTTGAGGCGCATCCCGACTGGGTGGTGGCTCATCCCTCGCGCGAACTGTCAAAGGGTCGTGGAGGCACGCAGCTGGTGCTCGACCTCTCGAATCCTAAGGTGCAGGACTTCATTGTGGGTATCGTGGACAACCTGGTGAAGGAGAACCCCACGCTGCATTATATCAAATGGGACTGCAACATGTCGATGCAGAACTATGGCAGCAGTTACCTCACAGCCGATAAGCAGAGCCATCTCTTCGTGGATTATCACTTAGGACTGCGCAAGGCCTTGGAGCGTATCCGCAAGGCCCATCCCGACCTCGTTATCCAACTCTGTTCAAGTGGTGGCGGACGTGTGAACTGGGGTGCCCTGCCCTACTTCGACGAGTTCTGGGTCTCTGATGATACCGATGCCCAGCAGCGTCTCTTTATCCAGTGGGGTACCAGCCATTTCTTCCCCACCCTGGCTATGGCTCAGCATGTGAGTGCCTCGCCTAATCATCAGACGGGTCGCGTCATTCCTCTGAAGTTCCGCTTCGATGTAGCTATGACGGGCCGACTGGGTATGGAGATGAAACCCAGCGACCTGAACAATGAGGAGCGTGCCTATGCCAAGAAGGCGATGGCGTTCTATAAGGAGATTCGTCCTATCGTCCAACTGGGCGATCAGTATCGCCTGCTCTCGCCCTACGATAACAAGGGTTTCTGTAGCGAACTGTTTGTTACTGAGGACAAGAGCGAGGCTGTGTTCTTCTGCTATAAGTTCGAGAACTATATCGGGCTGGAGACGCCCCGCTGGCACATGGCCGGCCTCGACCCCAACGCCACCTATCGCCTCAACGAGTTTGAGTGCGCTGAGCGCAGCCATAGCTTCGAGGGCAAGACCTTCAGTGGCAAGTTCCTCATGGAGACAGGTCTCGACGCCACGCTGACCCGTCAGTTCGCCAGTCGCGTCATCCGTCTGAAGAAGATTTGATTGTCACCTCGAACTGATGTCATGCATCAGAAATAAACGAACAATGAAGAAAAGCATCCTATCGATTATACTTGCCGGCGTCTCCATTACAATGATGTCGCAAAAAAGTTCCCATTCCACAACTAATAATCCAGGCTGGCTGTGGGAAATAAGCGGCAATGGTCTCACTCAGAAATCCTACCTCTTTGGCACCTGTCACGGAGGTGGTCACAGCTTTACGCATGATGAGGTGTTTGGCTTTGGTGGCGTCGGTAAAGCCTTGTCGAATGTGAAGACCGTATACTTCGAGACTGACTTGACCGTATCAAATCGATTGGCTGCCAAAGAGATGAGTATAGCAGAATATCTAGGATGCCACAAGGATATAAACAAAGATGACTTGATGCCTGACGGCATAACCTATGAGAGCCTCTTTGACAGCGTGGCGCAGTATCAGGAGGTACATCAGTTCCTGAGCCAAAAGATGGGTGATGCGGAGTATTGGAAAAAGACCCCACTCTATTGGTTCAATCACCTTTCCGGATACAATCTCGCAAAGGGCTATTATGGCTTTCGAGCTGCGGATGGCGTGTTATATCAGGAAGCCGTCAAGCGCGGAATTAAAATTGGACAATTGGAAAGTACGGAGCAACACTCACAATGGTTGGGGCGCCCCAACAACACACGACGACAACATCCTAACATCCAACTGAAGGCTCAAGCCACGCTACTATATATGGGCATACATGGTATACAGAATAATGGCGACCAGATGCCTGAGCCTTTCCGACAAATCGTTGCAGCCTATCTGGAGAACGACTCATGTAGCCTCCATAATGTGTTGGAGAGTCTGGCGATGAACCCTGCGTCGAACCTAGGCTTACCCTTACAAACTCATGCCATGAACCAGGCATGGTGTCCCGTCATCGAACAGAACATTGCTAAGGGGTCCTGCATGGTGGCAGTAGGAGCCCGCCACCTCTTGGGTCAAAATGGACTGATTGCGATGTTGCGGCGCAAGGGATACTCGGTCGAGGCGGTGAAATAGATGTCAGGAAATCAAACGCCTGTCCACATAATCTTTCATGTGGAAGTGTTTTGGGTTTTCATAAGTAATTGAAACACAGATGAAAACGCGGTGCTTCCAAAATTGAACGGTACAAAAAAGTGCAATAGCAAAAAATGGGAAATCTAAGAGTTTTGCAGAGCAAAACCAGCCTTCAAAGATATGCAAGTTTTAACAGATTGTTAAGATTATTTAACCTTTTGTTTTGAGGCAATTTTGCCGTTTGCTAAGTCTGGCTGACAATAGGAGGTCATTTTAAGCCTTTGCCGATAGCCCGAAAATCGACTAAAACCAGGGTTCTTGTACCGCAGTTGCATCTTGGATGCTATAAGTATCTGGTATTCAATGGTGGTTAATAATTCAAAGTCAACTATGGACAGAATTTCTGACTGTCAATCGTACCCATGTTTATGTGTCGCCAGACAGGTAATCTTTGGTACAAAGTGAATCAAAAAAGTAGGGAAAAGAAAGTTGTAATTGAAGTTTTGATGCCAAAATGCGGTAAAAAACGCCTTCTTCACCTTATTTAATATGGCAAGTTATCTGTAATTGGTGGAAAAGTTGTAACTTTGCGGTGCAAAGTTTGTAAAACAGCAGCCAATATGGCAAAGATAACAGTACAGAATACGCAGATAACGGTCATTAAGCAGAATGAAGATGACTACATCAGCCTAACAGACATGTTGAAGGCTAAGGATGGTGAGTTTTTCTTCTCTAACTGGTTACGCAATCGCAACACCATAGAGTTCCTTGGAATATGGGAGCGGTTGATGAATCCGAATTTTAATTGTGCCGAATTCGACATAATTAAATCTCAGGCCGGATTGAACCGTTTCCGCCTCAGTGCCAAAGAGTGGACAGAAAAGACTAATGCCATCGGTATTATCTCAAAGGCAGGACGTTATGGTGGCACTTATGCCCACAAGGACATTGCCTTTGAGTTTGCCATGTGGATAAGCCCAGAGTTCAAGGTATATTTGATACGTGAGTTCCAACGGCTGAAAGACGAGGAGCAAAAACAATTAGGCTGGACGGCGAAACGTGAACTGTCGAAAATCAACTATCGCATTCATACGGATGCCATCAAGCAGAACCTAATCCCTGAAGAGGTGACGGCCGCACAGGCCAGCATCATCTATGCGGAAGAAGCGGATGTGCTCAATGTTGCCATGTTCGGACAGACGGCCAAGCAATGGCGTGAAGCCCATCCTGAGTTGAAAGGGAATATTCGTGACTATGCTTCCATCAACGAACTCATTTGCCTGGCAAATATGGAGAACATCAATGCAGTTCTCATTGATGAGGGAGTGCCACAGGGCGACCGACTTGTCCGCCTCAATCAGATAGCCATCAATCAGATGCGTGTGTTAGAGAACGATGATAATAGAAACCTGTTAAAATGATATGAGTGGATAGGACATAACATAGAACTACATAAGTAAGCGTTGACTTTTTGATTCTTGCTATAGAAATTTCGCCAAAATATTTCCCGAGAAGAAAAAGGTTGATGCTCGCGTTTAGGCGCGGGCTGAGACTATATCTGGGGAAACGGCGTTTGGCGATGCCTCTATAGCGGATGTGGAATCAGACTCGCGCCATCTTTATGCCCTACGATTAGTAAAGTTTAACGCCCTACGATGCAAGATTTCCGACGCCTCACGTTTGTATAGACAGAACAAAAAAGTAAAAACATAACAGAAATGACAACAAAGAAAATCTGGAGACTCGCCTTTGCGATGCTTGCTGCTTTCTCCCTCGTCTCTTGCAGCAGCGACGATGATGACAAAGACATTACCAAGGAAATTATCATGAATGTTTCCGCTGAACCGGGCGTTATGTACGATCTCTTCGACAGCATGGGAGAGCATCCCATCGAGTGTATGCAAGTGATGACGGAAGACGAGCCGGGACAATGGCAGAACCTATACTTCAGCGAAGTCAAAGGCTTCACTTACGAAAGAGGTCATGAATACGTGCTGCGCGTGAAACGGACTATTTTGGCCAACCCTCCCCAGGATGCCAGCAACCGCACATACGAACTGGTGCGCATCCTCGCCGACAAGAAAGTGGAAGAGGTGGCAGAACCTGTGGAGAAAGAAGTAAAGAGCGAGGCCGACATAGAGTATGAGCAGCAGTGCCCGGTAGAAAAGTATGCCATAGCCAAAGGTGGCGAATATATGGTAGATGCCGAGGGCAAGGTGACATACGCTGACGGCACACCGACACCCGAATTCGACAAGCATGCGCAAATCTACTTGGAGAACATTCTCGACAAGAGCCACCCGCTATGGCAGGCAGGTGCCCGTTATCAGGCAACCTACGCCTATGTCCTTTCACCGCTTTCTGATGAGATACGCCTTGTACCGAGCAATCATTCTTGCTTCCTCTTCAAGAACATACTAACCGAGAGCGAGATGACCCACGTACAGCAATCGATGAAACAGGGAGAAACCCTGCGCTACGCTCTCATCCTCGCCAATGTCTATAAGCGCGGAATACAAAAAGTGGAGTTCACAATTAAGAAGAAATGAAAACAATGATAATTTGGAGACTCGCTTTTGCAATGCTTGCTGCTTTCTCCCTCGCCTCTTGCAGCAGCGATGACAATGTGGAGAGGAGGCTGACGACCAATCAAAAAGAGAGGTATGCACAGAACATTTCGGGCGAATATTCTGGTGAATATATCATTATCTATAAGGACAAGGATTGCACGGATATGACGGACGAGAAGGGGCGACATATAATAACAAAAGCCCATGAAGCAACATTCGGTGACGTGCAGCTTGATGTATCCGACAATAAGATGCAGCATGTGTTCTTTCAAGACTTCCCCGTTTCGCTGATTTCAAAGGTCGTGGATGCTGATGAAGGGCTGCTGAGCCATGCACTCGCCGGAGCCTCCCCACAGGCCATCACAGCCCGCTACGGCTTTGACTACGATACGGACTATTCGCACATCAAATGGGCTTTCATTCCCAATGCCATGCTGCTGAACTTGAACTACGGCGGAGCCGACCACCACATTCGCTTGGAGTTTAACAACAACAGCCAGTATTACACGTTTACGAAGGACGAACTGCAACAGCCAAAAGCGTTCCGTTCACTTGCCGAAAACGGCATCACCCTGCAACTGGAAGCTATCTACGACGGTTCCACTCTCATACAGCGCTTCGGCTATGAGAAAGGGAACTATATGCATATTATCTTTAAGACAGAATAATATAAAAATACAAATTTATATGGTCGTATCAAAGAAATCTCTTGGAGTAATCGTCCTGTTGTTTATACCTTGTTTCGCTGCTGGACAAAACTGCGTGGACAGTACAACGGTCAAGCAAGACAGCATAGCCATTAGAACTACACTCTATATGTCAGCGGGATGTTATGTCAATAACGATATCATTAGAAAAGACAGTAGTCAACAGCAGTATTATATCTCTATCTCGCCAATATCCATCTTTAGTTTTATCGCTTGCCATAACTAAAAGTTTGAAAAAACATAGTACAAAGTTATGAATAAGCAAGGACAAAACAAAATAAAAAGGAAACTTTTTGTCTATATACGAGAATTTTACTTTTTTCTATCATCCTCATCAGAATCCCTCAAAACGTCTTTATACAAAAGGGATGCAAGAGATTGAGGATGCTCTTCTTCCTACACTCACCCTCACCACATCCTACACTGGTCACCTACTCGGAGAATTCATGGGAAACTGAATAAGGTTTCAAGCAAGGAGATATCCCTAGTTGAATAATTATCTGATAATATTTGTATTTTAAGAAATATTGTTTATCTTTGCAGCGACATTATAATCAGATACTTATGCTGCAGAATTCATTAGCGGGCGGTTGGTATATCAACGATTTTCACCGCAGGAACAGTATGGCTGCGCAACGGGAGGTCATGCAAATGTCATTGCATCCTTGCTCGCGGGAGCAGAAGTTGGCACAGATAGCCAATCTTCGCCAGCACTCAGCGACTACCAAAGAGAGTGCGAATGTGAAGCGAAGCAGGAAATAACCATAGAGGAATGGGCTAAGGCTACAGGACCTTTATTGCTTCTTTTTTAATATCATTTCACCGTCTGGTTGAAACCCTATCAGATCTAAATAATTATGCGAGAAATTACGTAAGGTTAAAACAATCTCTGAGTCGCTCTCTCGTGTAATCTCATAAGTCTGAAAATCATTTGGATCTACGTCTCTTGCGGTCAAACTATGAAACGTGATATATTTTCCTGTAGTAGCTTTCCCGACTTTTGCAGCATCATAACTATTGTGGAGTGTATTTGATAAATAATATGCCTCCTCACACTTTAGAGTCCTATCAATGACTTTCTTTTTTATAGGATGGAAGAAATGGTAATGGGTAGACGTGTACATTTTCTTATTATCAAAAGAGACGAATGTTGTATCTTTCTTTCCTTCTTCAACACCATCTTCAAGAATCATCCATTTATTACTCTTTAAGAAACCGATGCTCAGTGTTGTCTGTGCATTCATTGTTTGAATGCCAAACATACAAATTATTATTGCTATAATCTTGTTCATAGTCATATATATTTTTCCCTACAAATCTTATCCAATAGGTGTAAAATCAAAGTTTATCACAATAGTCCACCAATGTTCTGCCGTCTTGCCGTTCAACATCTTTGCAGGCTTCCATCGAGGCATCTTACTGACAATGCGCAGCGCCTCACGGTCAATAGAAGAGGAAATGCCCTTATATATCCTTGGCTTAACTACATTACCCTTTGAATCAATCAGAAAGCGTACGATTACCTTCCCCTGATCACCTTTCCTCATAGCTGCAGGCAGATAATCCATTTCTCTATTGATGAAATCCTGCAATGCCATATCGCCGCCTGGGAACGACGGCCATTGCTTGACAATCTTGGAAGGATCAATATTAGAATGTGAACGCTTCTCCAGCTTGGGGGCCGCCTCGTCGAGGCTGAATATGATAGGTAAGATATATTTCATGTCAACGTACATCCAGTCTCTCTTCCCAGGTAACCATCGAGGCATCTTACTGATTATGCGTAGTGCCTCGCGGTCTAACAATGGAGTGGCTGTTCTGATTACTCTGGGGTTGACGATATTACCTTTTTTATCCACAGTAAATTCAATGACTACTCGCCCCTGTTCTCCATACTTCACAGACTCGTCGGGATACTTCATTTCTTTTTCGATAAACGCCATAAGAGCTTCTTCACCACCAGGAAAGCGTGGCTGCAAGTCACCATATGTTGAGTAACTGGCCAGACACATCAGCAGGCACACCATCGTCATGAATATTCTTCTACTCTTCATTATCGTTCCCATCATTTATTTGTTAACTTGCGTATTTTAGGTTTTTGTTGAAATCACGTTGCAAAGGTAACTCAATTGTATTTTGTCTCCAAATATCTGGGACAAAATAATTAAACAACAATTAAACAGCTACTAAACAATGTGTAAATAACAAATTGACTCATAATCTTTCAAAGAAATAATTACGCATTTTCTTTTGTTTTATTTGCGGATTCGAAAATAATGCGTAATTTTGCAGCATACAAACCAATATCAACATGAGTTATGACATATCTCAACCAATTCCACAAGGAAGTGACGGAGCGCAAGATGCAGAAAATAGCCGCATCTCAGCAATCACCGATGAGCTCAAGCGACTTTGCGCAGTATATGAAGCGCAACGTGGAGATTGCGTCGAAGATGTAAACCGCTTCGAAACAGAACAACGTGCCTGTCCCGCTGATCTTTCCATTTATTCATTATTTCCCAAAAACGATATACGCTTCAACGGGAGCATATTCTTGTCATCATCGGTCATTTTGTCGTAGTATTCCTGCCACATCTCAATAAACTCATCACCATCTATTAGTCGCACGAACTTATCACTTCCAGATGCCGCGTTTCTGGCATCAGCAGAGTAACTGCCACTTGTCACAAACAAAGCAATATCTCCTGCCTTCAATACACCCGATAGCGCACGCACATCAGCAGCACCAATAGACGTGTCTGGCTTATGCTTCACCTGTACCTTGATTCTTGGAGTCTGAGCACCGAGGGGATCCAAGTAGGCTATAATGTCAATACCTCCATCTTTGCCCTTTGGCGCCACAAACGGCGTGTAATATTTCATAGCTCGAAGCAGAGCAGCAACCATATCCTGAAATTCGTATGGACTCTTTGAAACGATATACTGCCTGATGCCAGCACGAGCATCCGACTCCAGCAGGTCGAGATTCATGGCATTATCTTTCTCTGCTGTCTCGTCATTCGGTTCCTCTTCGATGCTTTCCTCCTTTGGATTCAGTCTGCGCCACTCATGATAGGCAGCATTGGCAATATTCATCACCTCTTCAGGCTTCTTTTTCAAGACAGCCTCGCCCTCTGGTGTCAGATACCAGTTGCCATTCTTTTTTACGATAAAGCCAGCCTTCTGATAGTCTATAGAGTAGAACTGGAAGCTATTCGTCCAGCGGATGTATTTCATCTTTCCTGCTGGTTCCTTTTCCCATTCCGTCAATTCGACGTTATCATTGACAAAAGGATAGAGTTCTTTTGCGGGCATACTCCCGCCTCGCCGACTCATTTCCTTCATCACAGCATACAATGTCTTGGTTGCGCAGGCTTTGGTCCTGCTGAATTGTTCCTTTGCCATACTATTTCACTCTACATTATTCTTTTCTTAAGAATTCCCCAAACCCAAAAGAGCAATTATTTATTTCAAAGATCTATATTGAAATCTTCCGTAATTATTGTATTCTTCTATTGCATCATATTCGTACAAGTCCTCCTTTTGAACCATGTGAAATACAATCTCATTCTTTTTATATATAATTGAACGATAATATCTACTACCTATCATCATTGGACTTTTATCCACTCGTATATTATCTACATACAATCTATTTCTAGCAGTCTTCCATGATGCTAATTTGTAATCATAAGTATAGGGTATGATAAACTCAATAGTGTGTTCTGTTGTGTACGGAGTAAGAGAATAGTTTCCCTCAATAGTTTCATATTTTTTAGGGATTGCCACTTCTTTAACATTCGTCTCAGGAACGACCAAAACCCATTTAGAATAAGGAGGAATAGACATTGTTACACTACTTTCATTTGTTTGTACTGAATTTACAGCATCTTGCACATTATTGAATGTGGTAATTTTTCCTGTTCTTACATCCTTAAACAAATCATTTGTATACCCATCGTACAAAACGAAACTTTTCGACTTATCAATGATAAGACTATTATTGTTCCTGTTTTCGATTTCAAAAATCATACGATGCATATCATCTAAATAGTATTTTATATTGAAGGATTCATAAAAAGCCGTCAAAGTAGTCCTATCACATTTTGCAGCCTTATCCACATTTTCTATTCCATATTCATAATGATTACACGTAACATTCACCGGTGGCAGGGGCTTCGCTGGTGCTGGAATAAATGTCTTAGTACTGCACGAACAGGTAAAAGCTACAATTATCAACAGAAATAACAGATTCTTTTTCATAATAGTAAATATTTAAAATGTTTGACGATGTTATTAGAACTATCTATTTCCTTTTGCTCTATTATGCGTCTTGCACAACATTTGGCAGTTCTCTATAGTGGTGGCACCACCTTTACTCCAAGCGGACACGTGATCTGCGTCCATTTCTGAGAGTTTCCAGATGCGAGTCTTGGTGGCTTCGTGACCAATGGCGCAATAAGGGCAGTTTGATATTCCTTTCATTTCTGCATCATCAGTCTGAAGTTTATATACCTGACGCTTGATCTTTTCATCGAAGACACGTACATTCAGAAGCTTTGTGTCCTGCTCACCTCCAAGCACATATTCAAAGATGCCACTCTTGTTCTCCACTTGTGGGTCATCCAGCAGTTCTGCTACACGTTCGTCCACCTTTTGCGGGTCGTATGGCTGCTTATGATACGTTTCGTAGAGCCGTCCCCATTCCAACCCCTTCATTTTATCGTATGGTGTTGGGAAAACGCTGTTCACCCAACCAAGGACGGCATTAAAGTAGGTTTTAAGCTCAGTGATATTATCATCGCGACGATGTTGTTTCATGTAGTCGCTAATGTTTCCCTTGCTCACCCAGTCAAGTGCCCTTTCCAAAAAGTCTTGACGATTGGCTGTACCATTGATAAAATGGCTCCACATCTGAATATGGGCATTCTGAGAATTACTGAACTCTTCCTTGGCTTTTGTCACAAAAGGTCCACTGAAGACAGCATTGAGCAGTTCTTGTGGTTTTAAAGGAACACCGGCTATATTGATGGTTCTAAACCACTCTTTGATTTCCGACTCCGTACCTTCGCATATATAGATAAGCAACTTTGTCTTTAAGATCTTCTCACGTTTATCTGTAGCAATGCTATTGATGTCTTGAGGAATACCGCTTTCATCAATAATGCTCAATACACCTTCTACGAAACGACCCAACGAAGTGATACGCTGTTGACCATCTAGCACCTCAAACTTATCGTCACCCACCTTATTGAAATATATCAGACCAATGGGGTAACCTTTCAGCACAGAGTCAATCACGGCTACGTCTTTTTTTCCATCGGCATAAATGTAGTTTCGCTGATATTCGGGCTGAATAGTCAGTTTGCCAGACAAGCCATAAAGTCCTTTACCCTCCAACTCGTTGTAGTGGAATCCTTTGCAGATATCCTCTACTGTGATATCTGTTCGTAGTTCAGTATTCATAGTTATTGCTTTTTGCGGATGAGTATTCTAGCGTAAGTTGATTTTAAAACGCCATCAATTCTAATTGCACCTCGTCGATTCAAATCTCCATAGAGCGGAGTATCATTCGGCGTGTATTCTTTAGTTTTAATCCCATATTCATTTCCTCTGTCAGTTATTCCCAAAATCACAAATTGTTCAGGGCAATATTTATCTAGGAAAGAGATTGGAACACCCATTACACCATCATAATCGCCTGGAATAGCGTCTGCATATGGCACCTCTATTGCATCATAATTATCGTAATGATTATAGTCAGCTTTTCCTTTTATGTCTTTATGCCTACTAAACTTGAGATTTTCGTTTCTCGTCATCAAGGGAAGCGGACAATGCCGTCTACCATGATCAAGATTAGTGTACCAACATGAATTCCCCAACCTTGTATAATCACCCACATATCCAAGACGAGCAGCTTTCGCTTTGTCTTCTGGCTTTACAGGAGTTCCTGGTGGAACACCAAATACCATATCGCTAACAAAACCTGTCGCTCCGAGCCAAATTTCATTGTCCTTAATTCTAGGGAACACTTCTTTATAGGTTATAGCATTCATATTACCAATGATTATGAATTTCATCTTGGCTTCCATAATCCATGCCAAAAACTCCCTAAACAACGAGAAAGGAGGATTGGTTACGATTATATCCGCTTCGTCTCTCAGTTTGCAGACCTCTCTACTACGAAAGTCACCATCACCTTCAAGATAAGTCCACTCAATATCCTGATAATCTATGCGGCCATCACCCGTTTTGTCTCTTTCCAACACAAAGATTTTTCCATGCGTCTGAGTCTTTGCCGCATCGAATTTAGGATCATCAGCCTCGAAAAGTGATGGCTGATAACCATACTTATACTTCTTTGATTCTGGCGCGTAACTGGTAGAAATGAGTTTTTTCAGTCCAAGAGTCTGGAATTTCTGCGCAAAGAACTTAGTGAAGTTGCTCCATTCTGGGTCGTCACAAGGCAAAAGTACCGTCTTTCCACGAAACACGTCCTTGTCATACTCCAGATAGGCATTCACCTCCACCTCAATATCATGATACTGCGTATAGAACTCATCGTTCTTCGCAGTTTTGGCGTTAGATAGATTCTGATTAGCCATCTATTCGGTTTTAGTGCACCGCTGACTTATCTCGGGATAGTGACGGGCTTAAACCAACAAGGCCTCAGGACATAGAAAAAGCGTGAACCGCCTTATCTACATCTTGAGGCCCTGAGATTGCCCGAATTACCAGATAAGTCATGTCCACGCCATACAGCGCAGACATCAGTGACTATCAACGGTAATTCGTTCTTTGAAATTTCTCAGGTTTCAAGATGTACCGAATAATCAGCTAATGCTGTTATTGTTTTCCTCAAAAATCATACCGGCACCTCCTCTGAGGCTTCGTACCGATACTTGATTGCAAAGATACGAATAAGCAAGGACAAAACAAAATAAAAAGGAAACTTTTTGTCTATATACGAGAATTTTACTTTTTTCTATCACCCTCACTACGAACCCACTAAAACGCCGATGTATAAAGAGTTGGATGGCTGTTGAGGATGCTCTTCATCCTACACTGACCTCTCACTTATCAAGAAATCATCGTAAGCGTATCCGCTTTGACGCCTTGCAGGCCTTTCAGAAAGTCTGTACCTTTGCGTATTCTTAATTTAAATAGACTATGCAATATGAATTACAGTTCAGTAAATTCCCGCAATGAAAA
>Ga0256406_1002123_pt1 | contig 29311 bp, 21 predicted proteins | sample RumenRJG_03DNA_FD_185986 | JGI IMG/M metagenome (GOLD analysis project Ga0256406, IMG submission 185986) | Bovine rumen microbial communities from Lethbridge, Alberta, Canada - RJG_03 | ecosystem: Host-associated > Mammals > Digestive system > Stomach > Rumen | place: Canada: Alberta | collected... | reverse complement strand
CCCCTTGGCGGGGCAAGAAAATGACTATAAACGATAACAGAATACATTAATCTATCAAAAATAGCTTACAAATTATGGCAAATTCAAATGTAAAACCTGCTACAGGTAAACTTGGCATCATGGTAGTTGGATTGGGTGCCGTGAGTACAACATTCATGACTGGCGTGCTGATGGTGCGCAAGGGTCTGGGCAAGCCCGTGGGCTCGATGACCCAGTACGACAAAATACGCGTGGGCCGCGGTGCCGACAAGAAATATCTGCACTACAAAGATATCGTGCCCCTGGCCGACCTCAACGACATCGTGTTTGGCGCTTGGGATGTGTATCCCGTCAATGCCTATGAGAGTGCATGCAATGCCCAAGTGCTGCAACCCAAAGATATCGAGCCGGTGAAAGATGAGCTTGTCAACATCAAGCCCCTCAAGGCTGCCTTCGACAAGAACTATGCCAAGCGTCTCGATGGCAACAACGTGAAAGACTGCAAGGACCGCTGGGACATGGCTCAGCAGATACGCGAAGACATACGCAACTTCAAGAAGGAGACTGGTGTGGACCGCGTGGTTGTGCTCTGGGCCGCTTCGACCGAGATTTACGTTGCCCCCGACATGAAGTATCACGGCACACTGGCTGCCCTCGAGGCTGCCATGAAGGCCAACGACACCGTGCACATCGCCCCCTCGATGTGCTACGCCTATGCCGCCCTGCAAGAGGATGCTCCATTCATCATGGGCGCCCCCAACACCACCGTCGACATTCCTGCCATGTGGGAGCTTGCCGAGGAGAAGAAACTGCCTATCGCCGGCAAGGACTTCAAGACGGGCCAAACGCTGGTAAAGAGCGGTTTCGCCCCCATCATAGGCACGCGCTGCCTGGGCTTGAACGGCTGGTTCTCGACCAACATACTGGGCAACCGCGACGGTCTTGTGCTTGACGAGCCTGCCAACTTCCACACCAAGGAGGTGTCGAAGCTCTCTACCCTGGAGTCGATCCTCGTGGCCGACAAGCAGCCCGACCTGTACAGCAACTACTACCACAAGGTGCGCATCAACTACTACCCGCCGCGCAACGACAACAAGGAGGGCTGGGACAATATCGACATCTTCGGGTGGCTCGGCTATCCCATGCAGATCAAGATCAACTTCCTGTGCCGCGACTCAATACTGGCTGCACCCTTGTGCCTCGACCTTACACTGCTCATGGACCTTGCACACCGTGCAGGGCGCTATGGCATACAGCGCTTCCTGAGCTTCTTCCTCAAGGCGCCCATGCACGACTATACCAAGGATGAGGTGCCCGTCAACCACCTGTTCCAGCAGTATGTGATGCTCAAGAACGCCCTGCGTGAGATGGGCGGCTATGAGGCCGACGAAGAAATTGATTAAACATTTCGGTTTCCTTAAAAACATCTTTTTACCCCTATGAGAGCTGCCCTCTGTGCAGGAAGGCGGCTTTCTTCTTGCCACAACATCGCGGCCTCGGGCTGCGGGCAAAGTGCCAAGCGGGCTGCCCTCAATGTGGGGGGCAGCCCGCTTGTGCCATTGCTCGCGCACGCGTGGGGAGAGTGTTATTGCTGCTGCAGGATGATGATGTTGATACCCGTCACGTCGCTCACGTCGTAGCGGCCATTGCCGTCGACGTCGGCATTGGCCTCGACAAACGGCGAGGGCTCATGGCCCAGAATCTTGTTGATGAGCGTGGTGGCATCGGTGATGTCGACACGGCCGTTGCCGTCGGCGTCGCCCGGCAAGAGGGTCGTGCCCGAGGGCAGATGGGTGCGTATCACGTTGCTCCAGCCCGACTCGCCGCCGGCATACACTGCCTTCACCTTGTAGTCGTAGACGGCGCCGCTCGCGAGCGAGGTCACCGTGTAGCTGGTGCCGGTGATGCCGGTCACGGTGCGGGTGGCGGTGTCGCCTGTCTCGACGGGAGCCTTGCTCGCGGCGTTGCCGCGATACACCTTCACCTGCTTGAGCAGCACGCGCTTGCCGGTGGTGGTGTTCTCAATCCTCACCTTGTTGTCGGCACTGGCGTTGCCCTTGAGCACAGCTGTGTACACAATGTCGCCCGCCGTGAGCGTGAAGCTCTGGCTGGCGAGCGTGTTGCCCTTGGCGTCGACAAGGCTCACCTGCATGGGCACGTTGCTGTCGGAGCCGTAGGCCTTGGCAGTGACTGCCACAGTAGCCACGCCGGCGCTTGCCGCAAGGTCGATGGCCGGGCTGGTCACGCTGCCGTTGCCCTTGCCGGTGCCCAGGCGCAAGTAGCCGTTGTCGTTGTAGTACTTGCCTCCCGTGGTCCAGGTGGTGGTGCCCTTGCTCATGTCCTCGTCGAGCAGCAGCGAGCTTGTGCCAGGGGTCACGGGCGTGGTCGTGGTGTCGACCTTGCTCACGAGCAGCGTGTAGCTTGTGGCGCCCTTGGCGGCGGTCCATGCGGCAATGAGCGAGGTGCTGGTCGAGTCGATGGCCGGGAGTGCTGTGGGCGTGACGATGGTCACAGTGGCGGTGTCGCCGTTTTCCTGCCAGGCGGTGCCTATCTTGTTGCCCCACACATATTCCACCAGCTCGGGGTGGTCGACATAGGGGTTGCGGTTCTTCTGAATGTCGTAGACGGCATCGTTGCGCTCGCGCTCGCGCTCGCTCACGGGGTCCTCGCGGTCCCACTTGAGCAGCATGGCGATGTACCAGTCCTTGTACACCGGGTAGCTGTTGCCGGCGAGCACGGCAGCGGCGTTGCTGTCGTTGCCCGGCCACGAGGCAATGCGGTTGTTGTAGCAGGTGGCCATGTAGAAGTAGATGCGGGCAAAGTCGCCCTTGTACTCGTCGTCGGGTTCCCACACCTTGCCGCTGTAGCCAGTGGTGGTGCAGGTGCCCAGGCGTCCCTTGGCCCGGTAGCTGCCGTTGGTGAGGCGTGTGCCGCCCTCGCACTCGCCAAAGGGGTAGTTGCCGCGCTGGTTGTTGACATAGCCGTCGGTGGGCACCACGTGAAACAGGTCGGTCTTCATGGGAGTGGCCTTGGCAAACCAGCTTTGTGGAAACGAGTGCTCGCGGTTGTAGCTGTCGCCTATGTTGGAGTAGCTGGCTCCCTGTTTCTGGCCGTAGAGGTATCGCACGTTGCTGTACATGTCGATGATGTAGCCCTCGCTGTCGCAGTCGGTGGTCTTGTAGGCTGTCCACAGGCCGCTATAGCTTATCGACGTGTGGCTTGAGATGATGTTGTAGAGTGCGCTCAGCAGGGCCTGCCCGGTCTTGCCCTGGGCCTGCTGGTAGTAGCCTGCGGGCTGCTTGGCTGCCAGAGCCATACTGGTGACGGCAGCACACAGCAACCACAGTGTAATTGCTCGCTTCATTTCTTTTAGGTTATGGTTATGGATTAAGAAAAAGTGATGTTACTTTGTTGTGTTGCTGCTCTTGCTGTTGTCCTTTTTGGCCAGGTCTTTCACCTTGCCGGCCAGCATGCCGCAGGCTGCCGAGATGTCCTCGCCGCGGCTACGGCGTATCGTGCAGGTGATGCCGTGCCCGTTCAGGTAGTCGCGGAACTGGGCCATGCGCTCGTCGCTGCTGGTGCGCAGCTTGGGCACGCCCGGTATCATGTGGTAGCGTATGAGGTTGACCCGCACGTGCTCGTTGGGAATGATTTCACGCAAGGCCTCGGCGTGCTTGATGTCGTCGTTGAACCATTGCCACATGATGTACTCGAGCGAGAGGCGGCGCTGGTGGGCAAAGTCATACTCGCCCAGCATCTCGAGCACCTCCTTTATGGGATACACCTTCTCGATGGGCATCATCGAGCCGCGCTCCTGGGCGATGGCGTTGTGCACGCTCACGGCGATGTGCACCTGGGTGGTCTCGACCAGCTGCTTGAGGGCGGGTTTCACGCCCACTGTCGACACGGTGATGCGCTTGGGGCTCCATGCCAGCCCCCACGGGGCCGTGAGTATCTCGATCACCTTGAGCACCTCGTCGGGGTTGTCGAGCGGCTCGCCCATGCCCATAAACACCACATTGGTGAGCTGGCTGCTCTCGGGCACGCTCAGTATCTGGTTCACGATTTGGTTGGCTGTGAGGTTGCCGTGATAGCCCTGGCGGCCGGTCATGCAGAAGTAGCAGTTCATGCGGCATCCCTTCTGGCTCGAGATGCACAGCGTGGCGCGGTCCTCGTCGGGGATGTAGACGCTCTCGATGCTCTTGTCGTCGCCCGCTGCAAAGAGGTACTTGACCGTGCCGTCGGCGCTGTGCTGGGCGCTCTCGGGGCCGTAGAGGCCCACCTTGAAACGCTCGGCGAGCTTCTGGCGGTTGGCCTTGGAGATATTGAGCATGTCGTCGAAGCTCGACACGCGCTTGACGTAGATCCAATCGGCGAGTTGCTTGGCCACAAATTTTGGCATTCCGAGCTGTGAGCTCACCTCCTGCAGCTCTTGCAGGGTCATGCCGGCAAGCGGCTTGAGTTGTTTGGTCTTGATGACTTGCATAATTGTTTTATTTTTAGCGGACTGCAAAGTTACTCAAAATTCTCGACACGTGCACTCACTCGACGTGCACAATTGCATCTTTTTGCCGTGGCCGTACATGCCCCCGGGTGTGCAGGGCGCAAAAAAAAGGCCTGAGCGCCGTAGCGCCCAGGCCCGTATTGTAGTGAGTCTATGAGAAGAGGATTAATCCTTATTTGATTTTCTCATACACATACACCTCGTGGATTTCGCCCGTGTAGCCTTCCTCCTTGAATGGGCCTTGGCTCATACCCAGGATGATCTGAGTGCCACGGTTGTTGAGCACCAGCAGGTCGTCGGTGTTGGGATCAACGGTAAGACCCTCGATCTCGCCGCAACGACGGAAGCTCTTCATCTCCATGAACAGAGTGAGAGGACGTGCAAATGCGCCAGCTGCGATGAGGCCCGTGCGAGTCACAACCTTGCCATTGGCATCGGTCTTCACGTTCCAGGGGTCTTTCTTCACAGGCTCGGTACCTTGCTTGAGACCGAAGTAGGGAGCACCCGAGATGTCGGCCTTGTAGATGTTGTCGGGGATTTGGTAAGTCGACTCACCATCATCGGCCGAGAACAGCATCGTACCGTCGCACACATAGATACCTTGGCACCAGTAGGGCTCAGGACGGCATTGCATCTTGGTGTAGTACTTCTTGGTAGCCAGGCTGTAGGCATACACATAACGGCTGTCAACCCAGTCGCTCAGCCACACGAGGCCTTGCTCACGGTCGACTGCAACACCCGAAACCTCGACTTGGCCCGACTCGGGCGACCAAGGAATATCCTCGATCCATTGCAGAGTCTTGGCGTCGTAGATCGAGACGCTGATGTTCTCGCCACGGCCCAGGTTGAAGTGCTCGTTGCCGGTATATATCTTGCCGTCGTAAACGTCGATGTCGCCAAAGTGGTTGGCCAGCTCAGGATGAGGGAACAAGCCGTCTTTGTCGGTCTTTACACGCTTTTGCACCAGGTTCCAGTTGTGGTCAAACTTGTAGAGGCCGCGGGTGTCGGAGATGTAGAAATAATCCTTATCGGCTGCGACGCCCTGACGTCCGGGAACTTGAACCACCTTCTTGAGGCGATACTCTGTGCCCAGGTGCTGTGCATAGGCTGCTGTGCCTAAGCAACACACTGCTAAAAGAATTAATAACTTCTTCATAATAGAAAATGTTTTTGGTTAAAAAAGTTAATTAATAGAATAATGTGAGTTTTATAGTTTGAAATCTATGAACTTGCGTTGTTCAAACTCCAACGTGTGAGTGTAACGGTGCCTCGATTAGAAGCAGAAACGACCCATGAGTTGGATCTGGTTGCGACCGCTGTACTCCTCGCCGTTGCTGGCATACTGCTTGTCGTTGAAGAAGAAGTGATGATAGTTGAATTGAATCGTCACGTTCTTGAACAGTTGGTAGTTCACACCCACCAGGATACGGTTGTAGTTGTAGTTGGCATTGCACTTTTGGATGGTCTCGCCGTTGGGGTTCACAGTGTTCTGCATCTTGTCGCGATACATGTCCCAGCGCACCATGGGCAGCCACTTGCCTGCGTGATAGCCAGCCAGCACATAGGCGCCTTGCTCGTCGAGACGCTTCTGGCCGTCGACTTTAGACTTGAGCAGGCCATACTCGGCGCGCAGGTCGATGCCTTGAGGATCGTTGTACCAAGCGCCCACCACGAAGCGGTGCATGGGGTTGTACTTGCTGCCGTCGGCAATCTTGGAGTTGTCTTTGTACTTGCCGTAGTTGTAGGTAGCCTTGATGTTGAAGAACTTCACGGGGCGCACAGTTGCACTCACATAGAAGTCCTTGGAGCTGTTGTCGTCGTCCTTGCAAGGAATAGAGCCGTTGGTCAAGGCCAGGTCGTAGTGCAGGTAGCGGAAGCCCTTGCCACTGTCGAAGAGATCACCCATCAGCATCACGCCCAGGTCACGGCCGTAGTCGACAAAGTTGTACTCATAGGGGTTGCGGCATGCCATGCGGTAAACGATGTTGGAGAAGTCAACAGTTTCCAGGGTCTTGGGCGAGATGTCGTAGTTCTCATAGCCCAGAGGAGTGTAGAATTGACCGGCGCGAATCTTGAACTCGGGCATCACTTTCCAAGTTGCAAAAGCGTCCATCACTTGCAGGTTCTTCTGACCGTTGCCGTTGGTAGAACCAGCGATGCCGTTGAAGGCCTCGATTTGCAGGCGGAAGTCTACCTTCTCGCCCACCTTGCCGTCCATGATCAAGCGCAGGCGCTTGGCTTGGAACGAAGAAGTGGCGTGAGAGTTGTCATAGCTGTCCTGTGCCCAGTTCCAACCTGTCTGCAGGTAACCAGATATCTTGGGCATGTTGGCCAGGATTTTCTCCCATGTAGATTTCTCTTGGGGAGCTGGAGTGGCCTCGGCAGTTGGCTCGGCAACTGCTGCTGTAGTGGGTTGCTCAGGTGTTGCAACTGCAGTTGCATCCTCGGCATACATTGCGGGTGCCGACATGACTGCACAACCTAATAATAATGAGAAAATTTTTTTCATAATAAAAATTGTTAATAGTTAAACTTTGATTATTTTATAACAAAACTGTAAATTTTTTTTGCTTCAAAAAGTCCCTTCAGGTTTTACCTTACAAATATAGAGACATTTTTTTCAAAACGAAAGAAAATTAAAAAAAATTTTCTAAATTTTTCTGGATTTTTCCAGCAGTTGGCCGAAAACCTCGATGTTCAGGGCCGTCAGGTCGGGATTGGGATCGTTGGCCAGGGCTGTCTCGAGCGTGGTCTCGCCACTGAGCACCAGCACGCCCAGGCTGCCGGCGTTTTGGGCGGTGGCCACATCGGTGTAGATGCGGTCGCCCACCATGGCTATCTCGTCGCTCTTGAGGCCGTACTTGTCGCGTATGCAGTAGAGCATGTTGGGGTTAGGCTTGCCTATCACCACGTCGGCCTTGCGCTTGGTGGCTCCCTCGATGCACTTCTGCAGCGAGCCGCAGTCGACCAGTATGGTCTCCTCGTCGGTGGGGCACACCCAGTCGGGGTTGGTGGCGATATAGGGTATTTCGGGCTTCGATGCCCACCAGGCGGCGCGGCACAGGCGGCTGTAGACGAGTGTGGTGTCGAAGGCCACCACCAGCAGGTCGGGGCGGGAAGCAGCATCGTCGGCACACAGCTCGAAACCTGCCTTCACAAATTCCTCTTGCATGCTGGGCGTGCCCAGGGTGAAGAGGCGCTTGGCCTTGGGGTAGTGCTGCTTGATGTAGTCGATGGTGGCCAGCGAGGAGGTGTACATCTGCTCGTCGGTGGCTTTGATGCCCAGCCGCTCGAGCTTGAGCAGGTAGTCCTTGTGGCTCTTGGTGGGGTTGTTGGTCAAGAACGAGTAGGTGATGCCGTTGCGCGTGAGCGTGTCGAGAAACTTGTGGGTGTAGGGAAACAGGGTCGAGCCCATGTAGATGGTGCCGTCCATGTCGAGTGCCACGTGCTTTATCTTGCGGCACCACTCCATGAGTTTCTCCTCGCCCAGCGGCGACATGTATCTGTCAAATTTCATTTTTCTTTCTTTAGGTTTTCTGTTACAATATTGTGACTTTAAGTTCAGTCGAGTGCAATCACCCTCCCGGTTGCAGGGAGGGTGAGTTGTGGTTGCAGCGGCAGGCCGCGAGGGCCTGCTGCATGGCGGCGATTAATCCTCGCTGTCGTAGTCGATGCTGTTGGCACGTGCGTAACCGTCGCGCGGAGCCTTCCACATCGAGATGAGCACGAGCATGCCGATGAGTGCCACGACAATCATGGTGCCAAACACGGCTGCCCAGCCATAGGCGTCGGCCACATAGCCCACGATGAGGCCGCTCAGGCCGCTGCCCAGATAGCCCAGGATGCCGGCGATGCCGTTGGCGCGTGCACTGGCCTCCTTGGTGGCCTGGTTGCCCAGCTCGATGCCGATGAGGGCCTGCGGGCCGTAGATGCAGAAGCCGGCGCACATGAGCACGATCGAGATGTAGAGCAGGTTGTTGACGTGCATCGTCACCATGGCAAAGAAGATGGCCATGAAGATGGCAGCGCCCAGCATGCACACCACGCAGGTGTGGTGGCCCTTGCCCTTGAACACGTGGTCGGTGATGTAGCCCCACGACAGGGTGCCGATGATGCCTGCGATCTCAAAGCCGGCAGTGGTCCATGCTGCCTTGGCAATGTCGAGGCCGCTGGCCTCGGTCAGGAACTTGGGTCCCCAGTCGAGGATGCTCATGCGCACGATATATACAAAGAGGTTGGCGATGCAGAAGGTCCACACCCAGCGGTTGGTCCACACCATCACTTTCTCAAATTTTGCCTTGGCCTTGGGGTTCTTGCTCTCGGTCACCTTGAGCTTGGTGCCAGGCAGGTCGGGCAGCCCCACCTCCTTGGGCTCGTCGCGCAGGCAGGTGAACAGGAAGACTGCACCGGCCAGTGCCAGGCAGGCCGGAACCCAGAAGCACCACTTCCAGGCGCCGTAGTGGGCGGCATAGGAGAGGGCCTTGGTGGCAGCGTCGGCCACGTCGTTGTTGGTCAGGTTGGCCGTGATGGCTTTCACCACCTCGGGGTGGTTGCTCATGTCGGTGCCCAGCGAGCCCATGATGGCGCCGCACACCACGACGGCCAGGGCTGCTCCCACCGAGTGCGAGCAGTTCCACACACTCATCTTGGTGGCCAGCTGGCTGGGGTGTATCCAGTGCGGCAGGATGCGTGCGCATGGAGGATAGCCCATGCCCTGGAAAAACTGGTTGAGGATGATGGTCACACCCATGATCAGAATAAACATGTTGATGAAGTCGGGACCGTTGTAGGTGCCCGTGATCATTGTGCTCAGGTTGGCGCCGGCACCGAAAAAGAAGTTGCTCACGGCGCACAGCAGCAGGCCCAGCGACATCACCAGGCGGCCCTTGTACTTGTCGACGGTGTAGCCGTTGATGAAGCGGGAGAAACCATATACCAGCGAGCCGGCAAAGATAATCCAACCGAAGCTCTTGTTGGTAATGCCATACTCGGCAGTGATTCCAGGCATGGCCACACTCATGTTTTTGCGCACGAAGTAGAAGAGGGCGTAACCTATCATGGTCACGATGATGGTCTTCCATTGCCAGCTCAGAAATCTCTTGCGGTCTTTGCCCAATGAGGCATAGACGTCAGTTTTTTCTTCTTTTTTTAACATAGTTTCGATATTTAAAAAGATGTAATGTTAATGAAGTGTCGTTCTCTATTATTGATTATTTCTTCCTCTTCTTGCCACCCACGAGATATTGCTCCTCGCGGTAGGTGAGGCCCATAAACAGGATGGCCATCAGGCAGGCGATGATGAGCAGCGCAAAGGTCCAGCTCCAGCCGGCATTCTCGGCCACATAGCCTATCACCACGTTGGCCAGCAGGGCGGTGCCCAGCACATAGCCCATGAAGCCCGTGAGACCGGCTGCAGTGCCGGCCGCGTTCTTGGGGGCCAGGTCGAGTGCCTGCACGCCTATGAGCATCACGGGGCCGTAGATGAGGAAGCCTATGGCGATGAGGCAACCTATCACTACATAGAGGTTGTCGAGGTTTTGCCAGTAGATGAAGATGGCCACAGCCACCAGGGCCATAAACAAGATGGTGGGCAGGGCGCGGCGTCCGTGGAACACGTGGTCGCTGAGCCAGCCGCAGAAGATGGTGCCCGGTATGGCGGCAAACTCATAGGCAAAGTAGGCCCAGCCGGCACTCTTGATGTCGATGCCGCGCTCGGTGAGAATGGTGGGTGCCCAGTCGAGACAGCCGTAGCGTATCATGTAGACAAACACGTTGGCCATGGCGATAAACCACAGAAACTTGTTGCTGAGCACGGTCTTGAATATCTCCTTGCTCGAGATCGATTTCTCGTCGTTCTCTTTGTAATTCTTGGCATAGTTGCCGCTCCACTTCTCGATCGAGGGCAGACCGCACGATTGCGGTGTGTCGCGTATCAGGCACCAGGCAATGATGGCAATCAAGATGGCTACCGCAGCCGGGAAGGCATAGGTGCCAATGAGGAAATAGTACTTGGCGTTGGCGCCGTAGAACCACGAGCCAAACCAGGTGGCGCCATAGGCAGCCATGGGGCCCACCAGCGCGCCGCCCACGTTGTGGGCACAGTTCCAGAAGCTCATCCAGGTGCCGCGCTCCTTGATGCTGAACCAGTGTGTCATCACACGGCCGCAGGGAGGCCAGCCCATGCCGTTGAACCAGCCCACCAGGAAGTTGAGCACGCACATGAGCGCGATGGCTGCACTCTTGTGCTCGGCGCCCAGCCACTGGACGGGTGCAATCATGAAGAGCATCGACACGGCGGCGCACACAAGGCCCAGAGGCAGGAACTTGCGGGCATCGCTGCGGTCGCTGATGCTGGCCATGATAAACTTGGAGAAACCGTAGGCAATGGCATTCATCGAGAGCACGATGCTGAGCTCGCCCTTGTCGAAGCCGAAGGGGGCAAGTGCCGGTATGGCCATCGAGAAATTCTTGCGCACGATGTAGAAGCCGGCATAGCCGATGAAGATGCCCAGAAACACCTGCCAGCGCAGTTTCCTGTATCTGGCGTCGGCCTCGGGGCCGGTTTGCTCGGGCTTAAATGCCGGGGGAGTTAGAAAATTACTCATAGTGTGTTATGTGTTATGTATTTTTTTTGTTAATAATAGTCAGCTTCAGAGAGGGGGTGGTCGGCTGTGTGCAGCCCTGTAAAAGAAGATGCTCACCTGCGGCTGTCCACTTTGAGGGGCGGCGGGGTGAGCTCTTGCTTTTCACTTAGCTGTTGAGCGCGATGGTTTTTTCCACATCGAGGGCGTCGGCCAGGATGCTGATGGGATTTTCGACGGGCACGCCGGTCGACATCTCGATTTGCCACTTGCAGGTCTCGCAGTCGGTCGACACGCAGTCGACATGGGCGTTCTTGATTTGCTCAAAGAGCGGAGCGCCTATCTGCTGCGACGTCTCGTAGTTCTCCTTCTTGAATCCATAGGTGCCGGCAATGCCGCAGCACATGCTCTCGAGCATGACAAAGTCGATGCCGGGCACCATCTTCAGCAGCTCGGTGCTGTATACGGTCCAGCCCATGCGCTCCATGTGGCAGGCGCTGTGGTAGGCGATGCGCCGCTTGTAGCCGGGCTTGAAGGCCAGCTTCACCTTGCCCTGGTCCACCAGCTGGAAGAGGAAGCGGGTCGCCAGCATCACCTGGTCGCGCACGCTGCTGTTGTCGATGCCCAGCAGGTGGTCGTACTCGTCCCTGAGGGTGAATGTACAGGTGCTGCTCGTGGTCAACACAGGGCGACCCTCGTCCTGAACCGATTTTTTAATAGAGTTGATGTTTATGTTGGCATGCTTGCGGGCCTGGTCATAGAGGCCGTTGGCAATCTTGGCCACGCCGCAGCAGCGTTCTTTCTCGAGCAGATGCACGCCGTAGCCCACCGCATTCATGATTTTCACGAAGTCTTGCCCCAGCTTGGGGAAGTTGTAGTTTACATAGCACCCGTGGAAGTAGCTCACGTGCTTGCTATACTGGTCCTGGCTGGCCTGCGCCTTGCGCTTGAACCACGTCTCGAAGCGCTGGCTGGTGTAGGCCGGGAAGGTGCGGTGCTTGTCGACGCCTATGGTGCCGTGCATCAGGCTCTTGGTGAGGCCCCATGCCAGGGTGGTGTTCACAATGGGGGCAAAGCGGTTGGCCATGGTGCCCACAAAGTCGGTGCTGGCCAGGATGCGGTCGCGCAGGCCTGGCTTGTGCTGGCTGTATTGCATGCGGGCCGCCTGGATGATGTCGCCCACGTTCACATTGCTGGGGCAAGCCACCTCGCAGCGCTTGCAGTTGAGGCACTTCTTGAGGCTCTCGTCGAAGAACACGGGGCTCTTCAGGCGGTAGCGCTCGCCGTCGGGGCCGGCCTGCTTGGGGCCGGGATAGGCGGGGTTGACCGCTGCCACGGGGCAATATACTGTGCATATCGAGCACTTCAGGCATTGCTCGAAGTTGAATATGCTCTTGCTTTCAATTTGAGTTTTGTTAGCCATGACTCAATTCCTCTCTATTTCTGTAAGATGTTTTTTGCTGCCTGCAGGGCGGTGAGCATGTCGACGCCGGCACCGTCGGCCATTTTCACGCGGTTGTTGCCGCTCAGCACGGCGCCTGCAGCATAGCAGTTGTTGATTACTTTGCCGTCTTTCTTCACGTGCAGCTTGGCATCGGTTGCCACGCCAAAGTGCATGTAGGGCTGGTCGTTGAACACGCCGTAGCGGCTCCAGTCCTTGCGCTCGCCGCTATAGTCGACGTCGAGCCCCAGCACGGGCTCGTACACGCGCTCGTAGTTGGCTGCCAGGCCGTGCGAGAGGAAGCTGCCGGTGGCCAGCACATAGTTGCGGGCCCTGAGCTCGGTGTCCTCGAGCTTGGCAGTGTTGATGCTCATGAGCTTGTCGCCCTCGAGCTTGCCGCCAGTGACCTGGTCGCCGGTGAGGAAGGTGCCGCCCAGCTGGGCAAAGCGCTTGTTGAGCAGCATCTGGGTGCGCACGCCGGGCACCGACGGGGGCAGGGTGGCCACATAGTAGAGTGGCGTGTCGACCTGCTCCTTGAGCGAGGTGGCCTCGCCGCCGTCGCGCATGCCTGCAACTGCCGGCACAAGCACGGCGTCGTAGCCCGTGGCCAGCGTGTTGAGCTCTCGGGCCACCTCGGCCACTACGGCCGGGTGGGTGAGTACCTTCGATATGTTGGTGGCACGCATCTCGCTGGGCGACTTGCGCGCACGGGTGAGCTCGGGGGTGGTGAAGGCTTTCAAGTCGACCTCCACGCCCAGCTGGCGCAGGCCGGCCACGACAAACTTGGAGGGAAAGTCGAGATAGCCCATGATGTTGGCCACGAGCACCTTTTTCCACGGTGCGGTTGCGGGCTCGTCGAGCGTTACAAAGTCGTCGATGGTGAGCCACGTGGGCTTGAGTGCACCCATGGGGGTGAGGCGGTAGTGGTTGGCCTGGGCATCGCCCTTGGTCTTGAGGCCGCACTCGGCAAGCAGCTGCTGTGCCTCTTGTGCCGTGGCGGCGATGTCGCTCACCTTGCTGTAGGGGTGGGTTGCATCGAGTTGCGCGATGGCCTCGACGGGGTTGGCCACGGCCTGGCCCTGGGCGTCGTAGCCCAGCAGGTCGAAGCTGCCCGAGGCAAAGTGCAGTGCGCTCTGCCCGTCGCTCACCAGCGCCACCTTTTGCCCGGCTTTGAGCAGTGCCAGTCCGGCAGTGAGGCCTGCGAGGCCTCCTCCTATAATGATGGTGTCAAATTTCATTGGTTGCCTCCTTCCTTGCTTGAGAACTGGTTTAGTCCTAATAAGTCTTCATATATGGTGGCTGTGAGCTGGGCCTCGCTCAGGGTGTCGCCCCAGGCTACAGGCTTCATGCCTTTCCAGCGCTCGTCGACAAAGCGGGCCAGGTCGGCGGCCTCCTTGCTGGCGGTCTCGCTCTTGCACAGCAGGTTGGCGGCGCGGCACGAGCACAGCTCGCCCTGGCAGGTGCCCATGCCCACGCGTGTGCGGCGGCGCAGGTTGAGCAGGTTGTGCACGTGCAGGTTGTCGACGGCATATTTCACCTCGCCCACACTCACCTCCTCGCACTCGCACACCAGGGCGTCGTCGACCAGGTCGGCCTCGTCGATTTGCTTGGTGTAGGTGCCGTGGCGGCCGTCGGCTGCCTTCTGGGCAAAGCTGTAGGTGCGCAGGGTGGCCTCGTCTTTCTTCTCCTCTGAGCCAGGCAGCGCAGTGGTGGCAGTGGCGCAAGGCTTGTCGATGTGCAGCTTCTTGCAGGCCAGGTTGGTGGCCACCTCGGCCATCATGCGGTAGGTCATCATCTTGCCGCCGGTGATGGTGATGAAGCCGGCCAGGCCGTCGCGCGTCTCGTGGTCGAGGCACACGATGCCGCGGCTGATGCTGCGGCCCGACGGGTCGTTGTCGCTGGCCACCAGCGGGCGCACGCCAGCATAGGCGCGCAGGATGCGGGTCGAGGCCAGCGCGGGGGCGAGCTTCTCGCCCTCGGTGATGAGCACTTGCACTTCCTCGTCGGTCACACGCATGTGGTCGCACTCCTCGATGGGTACGCGGTCGCTGGTGGTGCCTATCACGCACACGGTGTCGTCGGGCACCAGGATGTCGGCATTGGCTGGCTTGCGGCAGCGGTTGATGACCATGTTGTTGACGCGGTGCCCGAAGATGAGCAGCGCGCCCTTGGCCGGGAACATGTTGACTTTCACACCGGCCATCTGGGCGATGAGCATGCCCCATATCCCGGCTGCATTGATGACCAGGCTGCTGTGCACTTCGAGCTGCTGGCCCGTGTGGTTGTTGCGCAGCTTCACGCCCTCGACGCGGTCTTGATTGATGATGAGACCGGTCACCTCGTGGTAGTTGAGCAATTGAGCGCCGTGCAGGCGGGCGTCGACCACGTTGGCAATGGTGAGGCGGAAGGGGTCGATCGAGGCGTCGGGCACCCTCACTGCTCCTGTGAGGGTGGGGTTGACTGCCGGCTCGAGCTCTCGGGCCTGGGCAGGGTCGATGACGTCGGCCCTGATGCCGGCTTTGTGGCAGGCCTCAACAAAGGTGGCCTGATAGTTGAGATCGTCCTCGGGAAGAGTTATAAACAAACCGTCGGTTTCATCCACGCAGTGGCGTGCAATCTTGCGCAGGGTCATGTTCTCCTTGATGCACTCCGAGGCCGACTCGCTGTCGGTCACGGCATACCGTGCCCCGCTGTGCAGCAGGCCGTGGTTGCGGCCGGTTGCGCCGTTGGTGAAGTCGTAACGCTCCACCAGCAGCACACTCAACCCGCGCATGGCGCAGTCGCGCGCAGTGCCGGCTCCAGTGATGCCGCCCCCGATGATGATGACGTCATAATGGCTTTTAAGTTCGTTGTTCATTACTATAAGTTTTGTGGCGAGAGTATAATTAGTTCCTTTTATTTTAGTCTATATCAACAAGTGGCAGGCGTTTTGAAACAAAAAATGACGTTTTGATTTTTGCTTTGAAACGTATATGCTTTTTGTTCGCAACAAATTTAGCTACATTTTTAAAAATCACCAAGTTTTTTACGAAATAATTGTTTTCGAAGCGCTGAAATTATTCAATTTTTTATAACTTTGTAATATTCAAAGTATAGCTTTGTGTATAAATACCATTGCATCATGATTAAAGATAAACGTCATGCACTCATAATGAGCACACTGTTGAAGAAAGGAACTGTGCAGGTTACCGAGCTGGCCGAGGCGCTGGGTGTGTCGTCGGTCACGGTGCGCAAGGACTTGACCGAGCTGGAAAAGTCCAACAAGCTGTATCGCAGTCACGGCCGTGCGATATTGCTCAACCCGTTTGCCAACAACCGCTCGGTCAACGAGAAGGAGAAGCTGGCCCCCGAGCAGAAAAACAACATCGGGCGTGAGGCGGCCAAGCTCATATGTGCCGACGACTCGATATGCATAGGGTCGGGCACGACGGTGCATGCCCTGGCGCGCAACATTGTGCCCATGCACCGGCTCACGGTAGTGAGTGCCTCGCTGCAGGTGAGCGAGATTCTTGCGCAAAACGAGAATATCGACATCATCCAGCTGGGCGGCCAGCTGCGTCACAGCAGCCTCTCGGTAGTGGGCAAGTACAGCGGCATGATATTGCGCGACTGCTCGTTTTCCAAGTTCTTCATCGGTGTCGACGGCATCGACTTCGACTTCGGCTTCTCGACCACCGACCTGCGTGAGGCCGAGCTCAACCGGCTCATGATGAAGGCGGCGCAGAAGACTATCGTGCTGGCCGACAGCTCCAAGTTTGGCCGCCGCGGCTTTGCCAAGATTGGCGACCTCGAGGAGATCGACCTTATCATCACCGATAGCGACATCAGCCCTAAAGACGTGAAGCGCATCCACGACCTGGGCATCGACCTCGTCATCGCCCAGTAGTACCACCCCGGCTACAAGGGGCACTGCAACGCAAAGGGTAACATAGCGCGAGAGCCTGCACAACAACACATGCTGTGCAGGCTCTCGCGCTTGTAGCGGGTGTGGCGAGCCGGTGGATGCCGTTATTTCACGAGTTGCAGGCAGGTGACGGGCTCGTTGGTAGTGATGAAGTCGGCGCCCTGATCGATGCACCACTGCATGTCTTCGGGCTTGTTGACGGTCCACACGTTCACTTTCAGCCCCAGCTCGTGGGCCTTCTTGAACCACTCGGGGTGCTTTTTCATCACCTTGAGCTGGTAGTCGAGGCCGGCGGCGCCTATTTTCTTGAGCGTCTTGGGGCTCAGCTCGCCGTCGAGATAGTACACGGGCGAGCCTTGCGGCAGCCACTTGAGCATGTCGAGCATGGCGTTGAGCGAGAAGGTGATCCATGTGGTGCGCTTCATGAGGCCATACTTGTCGACCAGCTTGATGGCCTTTTTCACGGCTGCGTCTTCTTGCAGCTTGTTTTTGTGCTCCTTGACCTCGAGCACCACTTCCAGGCCGGGGTGCTTGGTGAAGTTGGCCAGGTACTGGTCGAGGGTGGAGATGTACTCGCCGTCGGGCAGCTTGAGCTTTCTCACGTCGGCAGCTTTTGAGGTCTGGATGGTGACGCCGTTGAGCACCCCGTCGTGGTTGACGAAGAGCTCGCCGTCGGTTGTCGACCAAATGTCAAACTCGGAGCCGTACACCCCGATGCGGGCGGCGCCGTTCTGCGAGTTGATTGAGTTTTGCGAGGCGGTGGTGGCGTCGTCGGGGCCTGTCACACCCTCGGTCTTCCAGTAGCCGCGATGGGCTATCACCTTGGTTTGGGCATAGGCGCCCACACTGAGCAATGTCATAAGCGCTAAGCATAAAATGATACGTTTCATCTTCAGTATTGTTGTTTTGATATGTGAGTGTTGCAAATTTAGGTTATCTTGTTGAAACTGGCAAAGCCATGCCAGGACAGCTTTGCCAGTTTATGAAAATTTTACCTTTTCGTTACTCACCACTCACCGTCTTGCCCTTGAGCAGGGGCGGGAGCGGCGGTCGAGCGAGGTCAGTCGTTGGAAGCCAGGCCGGCACGCACGGTGAAGTTGTCGATGAAGACGCGGTTCTTGCCTTGCCCTATGGTTTTGAGTGCAGTGCCGAAGGCGCCGCCTATCATCACCACCTGGGTCTCGCTTGTGGCACCTGCGATGAGCACGCTGTATTTGGTCACAGGCTTGTTCCATATCAGCAGGCCGTCGGGGTCGGTCGTGGGGTTGAAGTTGTTGTCGCTCGTGAGTGTGATGCAGGCGCAGCCGGTGAGGGTGAGCGGCGTGGTGCCGTCGGCGTCAACATAGGAGCAGCTCTGGTTCAGGTCGGCAGTGCCTGCGCCCTTCACGCCCACAATCTTGCCCGGGCCCAGGAGGCCCACATAGAGCACCTTGTCGTCGAGAGCGCCCTTGGCCGATGAGTAGCCCACAGCCTGGAAGCTCACTGTGATGTCCATTGTGCCGGCAATCTCGTCGATCTTGGGCGAGACGATGTCGCCGCCGCTGCCGGTCTTGCCCAGCTTGAAGAAGCCCGGACGCATGTAGCAGGTGGTGCTGCGGCTCACCCAGCCATGGGCCAGCTCGTCGTCGGTCCACTTGTCGAAGCGGGCACCCGACTCGCCGTTGGTGTCCCAACCCAGTATCGAGAGACCGGCGCGCGTGTCGATGCCGTTGATGCCCATCCAAGCGAAGTTGTCGAAGAAGATGGTGCTCAATTGCGTGACGGGGATGTCGAGCGTGAGGGCTGCGTAGTTGCCGGTGCCCTGCAGGTGCAAGGTGATGGTGCGGTCGTCGCCCGAGAGGTTCTCGCCTGCAGTGAGCAGGAGCACGTTCTCGTCGGCAGTGCTGCGGGTCACGGTGAGCCAGCTGGTGTCTTTGCCCTTGAGTGAGTACTCATAGGGCACGTTGGTGATGACGGTGAACTGGTTCTCGCCGCCTGTGCGGGCGATGGTGAACGAGGTGGCCGAGCCCTTGAGATAGGGCTCAGCGCCCGTTTGGGTCACGGTGAAGGTCTTGCCCGAGTCCTTGCCGTCGAGATAGATCTTGTAGGTGAGCGTGCGGGTGTCGGGCTTGTTGTTGAGCGTGCGCGAGAGGCGTATCAGGCCGTCGCCCTCGCCCTCGTCGGGAAACACGCGCAGCCAGCCGTTCTCGTCTTGTGGCACCAGCTTCCAGGGGCGGTTGCTGCGCACGACCAGGGTCTTGGCCTTGTTCCACACCGTGGTGTCGGCGGCTGTGTAGTCGAAGTTGTAGCTATCGACGGCGTTGCTCCCGTCGTAGACGGTGAAGAAGGCCTCGCCCGCGTCGTTGTCGTCGCTACAAGCTGTGAATGATAGTGCTGCGGCAACGGTGAGGGCTGCAAGCAGCACGCTTGTGATATAGTGTTTCATCATTTTTGTTCAATTAATGCGCAGAGTAAGTGAATAATAATTTGCCGGTGATGGCCTGCTTGCTCCACCACACGGGAGTCTTCATCGTGTTGTCGCCGCCCATGCGTGCAAGGGCTGCCTTCACCTGGTCGGCATTGTTGGCCACGGTGGTGTTGTTGTAGGCAAAGCGCTGAGGATACTGGTAGTCGTTGTAGTCGGTGCCGTTGCCCAGGGTGAGCTCGGGATAGCCGGTGCGGCGTATCTCGTGATAGGCTTCCATGCCGGTCCAGAACAGGGCCAGGTACTTCTGCTCGCCTATGGCCTGCTCCTTGTTGGCATAGTGGTCCCAGCTGCCCAGCGGCGAGGCCAGATAGGTGTCGATGTCCTCGTCGGTGATGGCGCGCGGGGTGGCGCTGAAGGCGCCCCAGGGGGCCCACTTCTGCATCGAGGCTCTCACGCCGTTCTCGTAGTACTGGCGTGCTGCCTGCTCGCCGCCGGTGATCTCGCCCTTGAGCGACATCTCGGCCAGGATGAACTGCTCCTCGGCATAGTCCATGATGTTGATGGGCGCTGCATCGCGCACAAACACCTCGTAGTTGAGCTGTGCTGCGTCGCCGTTGCTCTCGGAGCGCTCGGCCGGCGTGCCGCCGCTTATGGCGCCTGCCCAGCCGTTGCTGCCCTCGACAAACCATATGGGCAGGCGTGGGTCGAAGTAGGACTGGATGCCCACCGAGTCGACATAGACCATGAGCTTGATCACCTGCTCGGCTGCATGGTAGCTGCTCGAGGTGAAGTCGTTCTTGAGCATGTTGTGGAAGTAGCTCTGGAACGGGTCGTTGCCCGTGAGGTTGACCACGGCGTTGTCGCTGTTGCTGGTGAACACGGGATACTGCGAGGGGTTGTCGAGCATGTGCTGCACCTGCTCGCCGGCGTTCATCTCGCTGCGGCCGCTCACACGGCACAGCAGGCGCATGCGCAAGGTGTTGTTGAACTTCTGCCACTTGGCCATGTCGCCGTTATACATCAAGTCGAGGGGGGCAAAGTCGGCATCGGCGCCCGAGGCGTTCTTCTTGATGTAGGCGGCATAGATGTTGTTGGCCGAGTCGAGGTCGGCAAGCATGTCTTGGTACACCTCTTTCTGCGACTCAAAGGTGGGCTTGGTGATGGCCTGCTCGCTGCGGGCCTTGAAAGCCTCCTTGTAGGGGATGTCGCCATAGATGTCGGTGAGGTTGCTCATGATGAGCACCTTCAAGGTCATGCCCACGGCCTGGGCAGCGGGCACGTCATACTTGACGGCCATGTCGATCATGTGCTGGCAGTTGTTGCCGTAGTTGCAATAGTTGTTCCACACGCTGGTGAAGTTGGACTCGCCTATCTTGTAGCGGTTCTCCTCGCGGGTGGTGCCGCCGCTGAACACGGTGTACTGGGCGAGCTCGTCGTTCCAGAACCAGCTGTAGTAGGTCCAGCAGCTGCGAGTCATGCCGTAGAACATGGGCTCAAACATCTCGTAGGGGTTGTGCAGGTCGCCCACATTCATGTAGTTGGGGTCGGTGTTGGTGCTCTCAAAATCGTTGGTGCACGACACCGTCGAGAGCCCAAGCACTATTGCCAATCCCATATATAATAATTTCGTTTTCATCTTTGAATACTTAATGTTGTGTTTGGTTTCTATTGTTGAAAATAGCTATGAGCTTGCATTGGCGTGAAAGATTAGAAACTGAGTTTCACATTCACACCGTAGCTGCGCGTCATGGGGAACGACATGGCCTCGATGCCCGAGGTCACATAGGCGCCGTTGAGCGAGCCCACCTCGGGGTCGTATTGCGGCCAGTGGGTGATGCAGAACAGGTTGGTCATGTAGAAGCCCAGGCTGGCGCCTTGCAGCACGCGGGTCTTGGCACATATCTTCTTGGGCAGGGCGTAGTCGAGACGCACTTCCTTGCACTTGAAGAAGTTGGTCGAGAAGGTGTTTTCCTCGGTGTTGTCGCGCACATACTTGTAGGAGTTGTAGTAGGTCGAGATGTTCTCGGTCACGGTGGTATTCTTGGTGTAGGTCACCTTGCCGTCGGCACCGGCGATGGCGTTCACGCCGTCGACCACAAGGCCGTCTTGGCGGCCGGGCAGGGTGCTCTTGAGCTTGCCTTGGTAGCCCAGGGCGAAGTTGGTGACCGAGAAGGCGTGGCCGCCATACTGGGCGCTGAAGGTGGCGCTGAAGGTGAAGTCGAAGAATTTCACCGTCTGCGTCATGCCGCCGCGCCACATGGGGTTCACGCGGCCTATGCGGCGGTCGGCCTTGGTGTCGAGCAGCGGGTAGCCGTTTTTGGGATTGACCAGGATGGCGCCCGAGCAGTCGTGGGTGTTGCCCTCGGCGTCGGTGTAGGTGGCTCCCTCGGGAGCGCGCTGGTAGCCCTTGCCATATATCACGTTCATCTCATGGCCCACAAAGGAGTAGATGTAGACGCGGTTGCCTATCGTGGTGCCGTTGGCAGCCAGCTGCAACGGGGTGGCAGGGTCCCAGCCGTCGCTGTACTCAACGAGCTTGTTCCAGTTGCGGCTCCAGTTGATGTCCATGCTCCACTCCACGTTGCGGGCGCGCACGGGCACGATGTGGGTCGATATCTCGATGCCGCGGTTCCTGATCTTGCCGGCGTTCACCAGTCGCGACGAGGCGCCTATGATGGGGTCGGTGGCAGCCGAGATGATTTGGTCGGTGGTGCTGGAGCTGTAGAAGGCCAGGTCGAGGCCCAGGCGGTTCTTGAACAACATGGCTTCAAGTCCAAGCTCCCAGCTCTCGACGTTCTCGGGCTTGATCAGGGGGTTGGCCATCGAGCCGGGCAGGCTGTAGCCGCCGGGATAGGTGGCGCTGCGGCTGTAGGTGTCGGTCAGGGTGTAGGGGCTGGTGTCGTTACCCACGTTGGCCCACGAGAGGCGCATCTTGAGCATGTCGACCCACCAGGCCTTGTTCTTGAGCTTGAGGGCCTTGTCGAGCAGGATGCTGGTGCTCACGCTGGGGTAGAAGTAGGACCAGTTGCCGCGGCCCAGTGCGCTCGACCAGTCGTTGCGGCCGGTGATATCGAGATAGTAGGTGTCGTCCCAGCTCAGCGAGGCGAAGCCGTAGAAGCTGTCCACGATTTTCTTGGCGTGGTAGTTGTAGGGAGTGGGGTTGATGCCTATGGGGGTGTTGTTGGCATTGTACACACCCTCCTCGCCCAGCTCGTCGAGGGTGATGTAGCTGCGATACCACTTGCGGGTCATGGCGTTGCCGCCAAAGGCCACGTTGAAGCCCAGCCGCTTGTTGACCCAGCTGTTGTTCACATAGCGCAGCAAGAAGTCGTGGTTGTACTCGTAGTCGCGTATCGTCTGCTCGCGGTAGTAGCCTTTGTTGTGGCCTGGCGAGTAGTAGGGACGCTGCAGCTGGCGGAACTCGTCGTCCATGTCGAGACCGGTGCGCAGGTCGAGCGTGAGGCCCTTGACCGGGAGGTTGATGTTGACCGAGACGTTGCCGTATATGCGGTTTTTCTCGTTGGCGTTGAGCTCCTCATAGAGCGAGCGGTAGGGATTGTAGTAGCTGGCAGGGTTCACGATCATGCCGGCCTCCACGTTGGCGGGCGTGTAGCGGCCCTTGAAGTACTCGTCGCGGTACACCTGCATGGGGTTGCACGAGAAGCCCCATGCCAGCAGGTAGAGGGGGTTGTAGGCGCCATATCCCATCACAGGCATGTTGTCGCTCTGCTTGCGGGTGTAGGTTGCCTTGGCGTTGAGCTTTATCCACTTGTTGAGCTGCGTGGTGCCCGAGAAGTTCACCGTCTGCTTCTGGTAGCCGGTGTTGGGCAGTATCCAGTCGTTGTGGGTGTCGGTGATGCTCAGGCGGGCGTTGCTGCCCTTGCCGTTGCTGCCGTCGACGGTGACGGTGTTGTTCCACGTGGTGCCGGTTTCAAAGATGCCGGTGTACCAGTCTTTCTGGTACACCCAGGGCATTTTGGTGTACATGCCGGTGTCCCAGTCGTAGCTCTGGTAGAGGTAGCGCATCTGGTTGGCGTCATATTTCTCGCCGAAGCCGTAGCGGCTGTAGTGGCGCGACTGGGCAATGCCGTCGCTGGCATGGTCGGCATCGACGCTCCACATGCTGAAGGGGGTGTAGCCCAGGTCGCTGCCAGGGCCGTAGGTTGACTGGAAGTCGGGGAAGTAGCCAGCCTTTTCAAACACGACCGAGCTGTTGATGGTCACGCCCACCCCTTTCTTGGAGCGCCCGCTCTTGGTGGTGATGATGATGGCGCCGTTGGCGGCGCGGCTGCCGTAGAGGGCCGTTGCTGCCGGGCCCTTGAGCACGCTCACGCTCTCGATGTCCTCGGGATTGATATCGCTTGCGGCGTTGCCAAAGTCGACTGGGGCGTCGTTGTTGCTGTAGCTCGACCCGCTGCCCGACGAGGTGCCCTCCGATGTGATGGGCACGCCGTCGACCACAAAGAGGGCCTCGTTGGCACCGTAGTTGAGCGACTGGTCGCCACGCAGCACCACGCGCATGGTGCTGGTGGGGCCGCTGCTGGCGCCTGTCATGCTCAGACCGGCGACCTTGCCGTTGAGCGAGTTCAGCCAGTTGCCGCTCTGCGTCTTGGTGAGCTCGCTGTTGTCGACCTTCGACACGGCATAGCCCAGCGATTTCTGCTCGCGGGTGATGCCCAGTGCGGTCACCACCACGTCGTTGAGCATGGTGCTCGATTCCTCGAGTCTCACGGTTACTGTGCCGCCCGTGGGTTTCACCTCCTGGCGTTTGTATCCCACCGAGTTAATGACTAATACTGGACTCTTTCCAGTCACTTTGAGAGAGAAGTGACCGTCGACATCGGTGCTTGTTCCGTTTTTGGTACCTTTCTCCATGACGGTGGCGCCTATCATGGGCGTCTTTCCGTCGGGCTCATACACGGTACCCGTGACCCGCGTCTGTGCCGACATTGCTGTCGCTATCACAAGCAGGGCAAGCAACCAAACGGTTCTTAGGGCGTGTTTTAATCTCATAATGCTTAAGTTGTTATAAAAATTTATATTGTTTAGTAAGTCGGTTAATTCGTCGTGCAGTGTTTCGAAATAATTGTGAATAAATTTCGAACAAAGCAAAATTAATAAATGATGTAGACAAATGCAAAACTTTTTTAATTCTTTCTTCCAATTATAAATGTGTTTTGCTGTTTTTTTTGTCATCTTGGACATGTTTTATAAATTTGTGACAAAGATAAAAAGGAAAAAACAGTTGCAGCCATGATACAGCGTAACATTCTCTTAACGTTTGCACTCGCCCTGGTGCTGCTGGCCCCGCTTGCCGGCTGCAGCAGCGACAGCCACGAGCCGAGCCAGCCGGCCCTGGCCCGGCGCACGATACTGGTCTACATGGTGGCCACCAACAGCATGGGCTCTCTCGACCACGACGACGAGGACCTGGCCGAGATGGACAAGGCTGTGGCTGCCGGAGCGCTGGGCGGTTGCCGCCTGCTGGTGTACCGCGTGAGCGTCGACGAGCCGCAGCCCGAGCTCTTCGAGATTGTACGGGGCAAGGGCGCCGTTGCGCAGCACCGCGGGCTCAAGGCCTACGATGCCGCCCCTGGCAGCTCGGTGACCCGTGAGCGCATGAGCCAGGTTGTGGCCGATGTTGCAGCCCTGGCTCCGGCACGCAGCTACGGGCTTGTGCTGTGGTCGCACGCCTCGGGGTGGGCCAAGAGTCTCACCACCAAGGGCGCCGTGCGGCGCCGCGAGTTTGCCATCGACAACGGCCACACCATGCCCCTCGATGTGCTGGCCAGCGCGCTGCCGGCGGGGCAGTTTGAGTGGATATATGCCGACGTGTGCTACTTTGGCAGCATCGAGGTGGCCTATGAGTTGCGGCACGCCACGCGCTACTTTGTGGGCAGTCCCACCGAAATACCGGGCACGGGCATGCCCTATGACGTGGCCTTGCCCTATTTGTGCCAGGACTCGACCCGCCTCGTCGATGCCTGCCAGGCCGTCTACAGCCACTACGCCGCACGCAGCGGCAGCGAGCAGACGATGGCCCTGTCGCTCGTCGACTGCAGCCAGCTCGACCGGCTGGCCGCAGTGTGCCGGCAAGTGCACGCCAGCGCTGTGCCGCTTGAGAGCACGCGGGGCCTGCAGTGCTACAACATGGGTGGCTACCGCTTTTTGTTCGACTTCTTGCAATATGAGCAGGCTATTGCCCCGCCGTCGCTTCAAGCCGCCCTTGGCCAAGCCTATGCCGCCGCTGTGCGCTACAAGGCGGCCACACTGCGCATCTTCGACACGCTCACCATCGACCCCGTGCGCTACTCGGGCCTGTCGGTGTACATACCGGGCACCTCGCCTGGGGTGAACGAAACCTACTACAAGACCCTGCAATGGTACCGCGACACCTATTAATATATAGGGTAGACCCTGCGGCCTAATTTGGGCAGGGCGAAAAACACATAGTAGCATAAAAATAGTGTTTACCCTTGTCGAGTGCCTGTCACAAATGAAATTTAAGCCAGCTATCGACTAATAAATGAAGACTTTTTTTTGAGATTATAATAAAAAATTAACTCGTAATTTTGCTGTTAAGGGATATTTACATATATTTGCAAATGGAAAAAGTAGGCCTAAATTGCTGTTTTAGCTCTTGTTAACCTTCTGGTACTACCGAGATTAGCTATCAAAGCGCTATTAATACTATACCCATTAGGAAAGGCCTGCCTTGAAACATGTTTTTGTAATTTGTGTGAATTAAATAGAAATATTGCCGTTGTAGCTATTGCAAGTGTGTTCTTGGCCGTGTTGCTGTCGTCGTGCAAGAGTGGCGGTGGCGACGAGCCACAAGTCGACTATGGCCCTGCCACAGTCGAGGTCACCCTTCACTTCCCCAGTACCGAGCTCACGCCCTACCGAGAGATCGACTACGACGCGCGTGCCATCGAGAGCGACACGGTGGGTGTGCGCTACATCGTGCGGGCCTACGCCGTCGACGGCAACGGCGACTGTGCCACTGTGCCAGCCGCCCAGATGGTGACCACAGGCCCGGTCGCGGCCTCGCTCGACACACGTTGCCGCTTCAAGCTGCCCAGCGGACGCTACAAGCTGCTGGCATGGGCCGACTACACCCGGCGCGGCTCGACGGCCGACAGGTACTACGACTGCAGCGATTTCTCCGACGTCGAGCTCACCCCCCTGGCCCTGAGCACAGGCAGCGACGACACCAAGCTGTGCTATTGTGGCACGGGCAGCATCGAGTTTCACGTGCCTGCGACCGACAGCACCCGTGTCGTCGCCTCAACCGTCAATCTCACTCCGCCTGTGGGCAAGTTCAAGTATGTAGCCACCGACTACAACAAGTTTGTCGACAAGGACAAGAGCGGCTATCGCGTGGTGTTTCTCTACAATGGCTTCTTGCCCAGCAACTTCAACTTGTTTCGCAACCTGCCTTTCAACTCGGTCACCGGCAAGCACTTTGTGTCGACCTTGAGCGAGATGAGCACCCAGGGCACAGGCAGCGCCACGCTGGGCTACGATTATGTGATGGTGAACGGCGACGAGGGTAGTGTCAACGTGCTTGTGGGGCTCTACAACGAGGAGGGCAAGCTCACGGGCCGCACCACAGCCCTCGAGGTGCCGCTCAAGCGCGGCGGCCTCACTGTGGTGAGGGGCAGTTTCCTCACCCACACGGCCAACACGGGTGGCATAGGCATCGACCCTGGCTTTGACGGCGACATCGATGTGTATTATTGACACCTGCTGGCCGCCTAATGAAATTGAAACGATAGCATTAACATAACTATAATGAAAAAACTTTTCAACATATCGGCAGCACTGGCCATCATGCTCATGGCCAGGGGGCTTGCATCGTGCAGCAGCAATGCCGAGCCCGAGCCTGCACCCGAGAAGACGGTTGAGGTGACCTTCAAGGCCCAGCTGCCCAGCCGCATCGACGCGCGTGCCATTGCCGACGGCACCAAGGCCAACGAGCTCTTCTTCTATGTCTACGACGAGAATAACAACAACATTGCCGCCCTCAACCGGCACAACGTCGCCTTCGACCCTACGGGCGAGGCCTCGGTCACCGTGGCCCTCACCGCCGGCCACACCTATAGCTTTGCATTCTGGGCCCAGGCCAAGGGGGTCACCGTCTACGACCCCAGCAGCGCCAGCACCGTCTCGCTCGACTATGGCAGCGAGCGCAAGCCCGTGGCCGGCAACGACGACCTGCGCGATGCCTTCTATAGCCTTGAGAAGAATGTGACCGTTGCCGCCGACGGCACCACCGTCACCCGCAAGATTGTGCTGCGCCGTGCACTGTGCCAGCTCAACTGGGCCATCGACCCAGCGCTGGCGCGGCAAATGAAAGAGGCTGGCGTCGACATCGACGGGGCTCTGGTCAAGGTGAGCGTGAGCAAGGCCTACAACCGCTTCGGCCTGCTCGAGGGCGCCCCGGTGCAACTCGACAACTACTCGCAACCCACCTTTGACTATGCCCTGCAACCTGCCGAGCAGCTCACCCACATCTACGACGCGGCGAGCGAGGACTATAAAAACTTCAGGTGGCTGGCCTTCGACTACTTCCTCACCTCGACGGCACAGCCCTCTCTCATCGATGCCCGGCTCACCATCAAGTGCCTCGACGGCACCGTGCTGGGCCCCTACGAGGTGTCGAACAAGAAGGTGCAGGGCAACCACCGCACCAATATCATACTCACCGGCACGCTTGCCGAGGTGCACGTCAACGTGGTTATCGACCAGGACTTCGACACCCCCGACAACAACGTCGGCGCCGCTCCGGCCTGGAAAGCAGCAGCCGGGCATCATCGTTTAACCCATATAGAGTGGAAATGACTATGTCGCTCCTATCCGACCACATGATTGCATCGGCCATTCTGGCGCTCGCCTTGCTTGTCACGGCGTGCGCGGGCGGCGACGATGCGCAGCCGGCAGCCGGCAGCAAGCAGGTTACCTTCAAAGTGCGCCTCGACGGCATCGATAGCCGCGCCTTGAGCGACGGCTCCCAGGCCACACGGCTCGAGGCCGTGGCCTACGACGCCAGCGGCAAGGCAGTGCAAGTGCGCTCGGGCCTCATGACCGACCTGCAAGGCAGTGTCACCTTCAACCTGGTCGAGGGCGTGACCTATCGTTTTGCCTTCTGGGCCCAGTCGCCCAGTGCCACGTGCTACACCTTGAGCAACGACTACACCGCCGTTGCGGTCGACTACAGCGGCACGGCCAACGACGACTCGCGCGATGCCTTCTTCCAGCACATCGATAGCTACACGGTGGGCGCCTCGACTGCCATGCAGGCCGTCACCCTCGTGCGCCCGCTGGCCCAAGTCGATTTTGTCGTGGCTCCCGATGAGTGGGAGCGTGTAGTGCGCTCGACATCGCCTGTCACAGCTACGGGCTTCACCCTCCCGGCCGGGCTCTACACCCGGCTCAATCTCTTGACGGGCGAGGTCTCGGCCCCCACCGCCCAGCCCGTAAGCCTCGCCAGTGCTCCTGTGCCCACGGTATCAACCTTGCAGCCCGACGGCTCTTATAGGCACACGCCCATGTTGGTGCTCGACGGCAGCCAGTATGTGTGGCTCTCGATGGGCTATGTGCTGGCGCCTCCCGCGCCGTCTACCTCCATGCTGAGCCAGGTGGCCCTGGCGATGACCAGCGGCACTGCCAAGGCCATCACTACGGTTGCAGTGCCCAGCGTGCCCTACAAGCGCAACCGCCGCACGGTGATTGTGCTCAGCCAGCTTGCTGGCAAGTTGCAAGCCGGCGCTCCCCAAGTAAACGAAACATCATCAATTATATCAGGTGATTAAAAATAGTATTAATAAAAAAAAAACGCAACATGAAAAAGTTTTTGTTTTTCAGTGCCCTGGCAGCATTGCTGCTCAGCACAGCCGCCTGCTCGAGCGATGAGCCCGCAGCGCAAGGCGACGACACCGTGACCTTCACCGTTAACCTGCAGAATGGCAACGACTCGCGAGCCATCTCCGACGGCACCAAGGCCGTCAACCTCACTGCCTTTGCCTACAAAGATGGGAAAAAGGTGCAGCAACAAACGGCCACCTTCAGCGGCCTGAAGGCCACCGTGACCTTCAAACTGGTGAAAGGCGTGAAATATGACTTCTCGTTCTGGGCACAGTCGCCCGATGCCAAGTGCTACACGCTGAGCGCCGACGGCAAGACGGTGAGCATCGACTACACGCAAGCCGCCTCCAATGTCGACAACGACGACGCCTTCTATGGCGTGAAGAAGGAAGTGACCGTGGGCACGGCCAGCGACGAGACGGTGACCATCTACCGCCCGTTTGCCCAGCTCAACTACGGCGACAACCTCGACGACTATGAGGCTGCCAAGGCCGCCGGCACCGAGGTGACCAAGACCCTGGTGACGGTGAAGAATGCAGCCAATGTGCTCGACCTCACCACCGGCCAGGCCTCGGGCGACGTGGCCGTGACCTATGCCCTGGCCCCTGTGCCGAGCGAAAACAAGGAG